>ERZ772870.221-NODE-221-length-69227-cov-21.869832_pt1 | contig 69227 bp, 58 predicted proteins | sample MGYA00511376_ERZ772870 | MGnify/ENA primary metagenome ERZ772870 (study PRJEB29015, sample SAMEA2737719) | human gut metagenome | biome: human gut; feature: human-associated habitat; material: faeces | place: China | collected 2012 ... | reverse complement strand
AAGTATCCGTCCTGGTATAACAACTAAGGAATTGGATAGAATTGCTGAAGAATATATTCGTTCTTGTGGAGCAGTTCCTTCTTTTAAGGGATTGTATGGCTATCCGGCCTCAATTTGTGCCTCAGTTAATGAACAAGTCGTTCATGGTATTCCATCAGGTAATACTGTTTTAAAAGAGGGCGACATTATTTCAATTGATACTGGTGCATATATCGATGGTTTTCATGGAGATGCTGCGAGAACATTCGGTGTAGGTCAAATTTCAGAACAAAGGCAACGACTTATTGATATTACAAAAGAAAGCTTCTTTGAAGGCGTTAAATTAGTAAAAGTAGGTAATTACTTGAACAAAGTATCAGCTGCTATTCAAGACTATGTTGAGAGTAATGGCTACGGCGTTGTTCGTGATTATGTTGGACATGGTATCGGACGTGATATGCACGAGGACCCAGAGATACCTAATTACAGAACAGGAAGACCGGGTCCAAAACTTGTAAAGGGTATGACACTTGCAATCGAGCCGATGGTAACAGTAGGTACTTATAAAGTACATACACTTCCTAATAGATGGACCGTTGTGACTAATGATGGCAGTGATTCAGCTCATTATGAGAATACTGTGCTGGTTACAGATAATGAGCCTGAGCTATTAACCTTAGTATAAGAGGTGAAGGAATTGTTGAAAAAAGGTCAAATATGTTTCTCAAAGGCCGGTCATGATAAAGGTGGTGCGTTTATCATATTGCACAGTGATGACACATACGCCTATATAGCAGACGGAAAGTTGAGAACACTTGAAAAACCAAAGAAAAAGAAAAGAATTCATATTCAGATTTCAAATGAAGTAAATTCTGAGATTGAAAATATGCTGGAGAATGAATTATATATTAATGATTCCCATATAAGAAAAGCTCTGGCAAAGTATAATAAAACTTGTAATTGATTTTAAGGAGGTAAAAAGCCTTGGCAAAAAATGACGTAATAGAAGTAGAAGGCACTGTCCTCGAGAAACTTCCAAATGCTATGTTTTCAGTTGAACTGGAAAATGGACATCAGATTCTTGCCCATATTTCAGGTAAGTTAAGAATGAACTTTATCAGAATAATACCAGGTGACAAAGTTAAAATTGAAATGTCACCATACGATTTGAGTAAAGGACGAATTACCTGGAGAGGTAAATGAAAGGAGAATTCAAATGAAGGTTAGACCATCAGTTAAACCAATGTGTGAAAAATGTAGAGTAATTAAGAGAAAGGGTGCAGTTAGAATTATCTGCGAAAACCCTAAGCATAAGCAGAGACAGGGTTGATTTTTTAATATGCCCGGCATCTGTTACTATACAGATTATGGGACAGGGCTGGTGACAGCCCTGTGCTTATTTTTACGCAAAATAAAAAATATTAAATATTTTTCAAAAAAATGTAAAAAAACACTTGATTTATGAAAACAAGTGTGGTATAGTTAGTATTCGGTAAGTATTTTATTTTAGTGTATACAATATGGTTAGAAAGGGTTAATTGCCCTTAAAGGCCCAAGTACCGTTAGATGGGGAGCGGCTGCCCCTTGGTAACAGGTTTTATCCTGTGCTAAAATTAAAATATCATACCGAAATTATTATAAGAAACTGTAATTTTATTACAAGAAAGAGGTGCAAAGAATGGCTCGTATTGCGGGTGTTGATTTACCTAGAGAAAAGCGTATTGAAATCGGCCTTACTTATGTATTCGGTATCGGACGTGCTAAGGCAGACAAGATTTTATCTATGACTGGTATTAATCCAGACACTAGAGTTAGAGACCTTACAGATGATGAAGTTGCAAAGATTAGAGAAGCTATCGATGAAACTCATACACTTGTTGAAGGTGATTTAAGAAGAGAAATCGCTTTAAATATTAAGAGACTTCAGGAAATTGGATGCTATCGTGGTATCCGTCATAGAAAAGGACTTCCGGTTCGTGGTCAGAAGACAAAGACTAATGCAAGAACTCGCAAGGGTCCTAAGAGAACAGTAGCAAACAAGAAGAAATAATCACTTAGATAATAAGTGAAAACGCCACTTGAACGTAGTGCGCGTTTGGTTCTGCGGACGAAGAAGCAGAGCTTCATTATAACTTAAATAAAGTTTAGAAAGTAGAAAGTAGGTTAGTTTAAATATGGCTAAGAATGTTGCAAAGAAAACAACTAAAAAGCGTGTAAAGAAAAACGTTGAACGCGGACAGGCACATATTCAGGCATCTTTCAATAACACAATCGTTACTTTAACAGATGCTGAAGGAAATGCTTTATCATGGGCAAGTGCCGGTGGTCTTGGATTTAGAGGTTCAAAGAAATCTACTCCATATGCTGCACAGATGGCAGCAGAAACAGCTACAAAGGCAGCTTTAATCCATGGATTAAAGACAGTTGACGTATTCGTTAAGGGACCAGGTTCAGGAAGAGAGGCAGCTATCCGTGCCCTTTCAGCATGTGGTCTTGAGGTTACATCAATCAGAGACGTTACTCCGGTACCTCACAATGGATGTCGTCCACCAAAACGTAGAAGAGTCTAATCAGGAGGTATAGATTAAAATGGCAGTTAATAAAGTACCTGTACTTAAGAGATGCAGATCACTTGGTTTAGAGCCAAGTTATTTAGGATATGATAAGAAGTCTAGAAGAAACCTTACAAGAGCAAACAGAAAGGTGTCTGAGTACGGACTTCAGTTAAGAGAAAAGCAGAAAGCTAAATTCATCTATGGTGTTTTAGAGAAGCCTTTCCGTAACTACTACAAGAAAGCAGATCAGATGAAAGGATTAACAGGTCTTAACCTTATGACAATCCTTGAGTCAAGACTTGACAACGTAATCTTCCGTCTTGGTTTCGCAAGAACAAGAAAAGAAGCTAGACAGATCGTTGATCACAAGTTCGTTACAGTAAACGGAAAAGTTGTTAACATCCCTTCATACCTTGTAAAGGCTGGCGATGTTATCGAAATTAAAGAGAGCAAAAAGAATACTCAGAGAATGAAAGATATCGTCGAGGTAGCTGGCGGAAGAATCGTTCCTGAGTGGTTAGACGTAGATGCTGAGAAATTACAGGGAACTGTAAAAGACTTACCTACACGTGAGCAGATTGATGTTCCTGTAGATGAGATGCTCATCGTCGAGTTATATTCTAAGTAAAATTAGGTTGATTTGCCGGGGATTTATTTCCCGGCTTATCCACTCTTTGATAACATATAACAACGATACCCGAGAAGGAGGGAATTTGAAGTGTTCGATTTTGAAAAACCAAAAATTGAAATCGCAGAAATTTCAGAAGACAAGACATATGGCAGATTTGTTGTAGAGCCATTAGAGAGAGGTTACGGTACAACACTTGGAAACTCTTTAAGACGTATCATGCTTTCTTCTTTACCGGGCGCTGCAGTAAGTCAGGTCAAGATTGATGGTGTTTTACATGAATTCAGCTCTATTCCTGGTGTTAAGGAAGATGTTACAGAAATCATCATGAATATCAAGAACCTTGCAATTCGCAATAATAGTTCTACAAATGAACCAAAGGTTGCATATATCGAATTCGAAGGTGAAGGCGTTGTTACAGCAGCCGATATTCAGGTTGATTCAGATATCGAGATTTTGAATCCTGAGTTAGAGATTGCACACTTGAATGGTGGTGCAGATTCTAAGCTTTACATGGAGCTTACAATCACAAACGGCAGAGGTTATGTCGGAGCAGAGAAGAACAAGAACGAGGATACACCAATCGGAGTTCTTGCTGTAGATTCAATCTACACTCCTGTTGAGCGTGTTAACCTTACTGTAGAGAATACCCGTGTAGGTCAGGTTACAGATTATGATAAGCTTACATTAGATGTATTTACAAATGGTGCATTGGAGCCTGACGAGGCAGTCAGTCTTGCAGCTAAGGTATTAAGTGAGCACTTAAATCTGTTCATCGATCTTTCAGAGGCAGCACAGCAGGTTGACGTTATGGTCGAGAAGGAAAACGATGCTCAGGAAAAGGTTCTTGAGATGAACATCGATGAGCTTGAGCTTTCAGTTCGTTCATACAACTGCTTAAAGCGTGCAGGAATCAACACTGTTGCAGAGCTTATCAATAGAACACCTGAGGACATGATGAAGGTTCGTAACCTTGGTCGCAAGTCTTTAGAGGAAGTTTTAGCAAAATTAAAAGAATTAGGTTTAGAGTTAAATCAGACTGAGGAATAATTCATTCGAATAATCCTTGCACTGATTCTTCTAAATAAATTGGTCATATATAAATTTTAAATATCATATTTATGTTTATGTGTGACAAAACTCATAGCGGCAGGGCCAGTAAGACCAAAGAGCGTGACCGTGTCTGATACATGAGTGGCAACTGATTTGAGCATTTGCTTTTTGAAATAAGGCAATGCTTTATCACAACAAGATACGATGTCTGGCAGTAAGACCGATGAGCGTGACCGGATGTCCCACAAATGGAGGAAATTAAAATGGCAAAATATCGTAAGTTAAGCAGAACATCAAGCCAGAGAAAGGCTTTACTCAGAGGTCAGGTTACACAGCTTCTTGTTAACGGAAAGATCGTTACTACAGAGGCTAAGGCTAAAGAGGTTCGTAAGATCGCTGAGGGTCTTATCGCATTAGCAGTAAAAGAGAAAGACAACTTCGAAGAGGTTACTGTAACAGCTAAGGTTGCCCGCAAGGACAAAGATGGCAAGAGAGTAAAAGAGGTTGTAGACGGAAAGAAAGTTACTGTTTATGACGAAGTAGAGAAGAAGATCAAGAAGGATTCTGCTTCACGTCTTCATGCCAGAAGACAGATGCTCAAGGTTCTTTACACAGCTAAAGAGTCTGATGGCACAAAGAAGGGAACAAAGACTATCGATGTAACAAACAAGTTATTCGATGAGATCGCTCCTAAGTATGCTGATCGTAACGGTGGTTACACAAGAATCGTTAAGATTGGACAGCGTAAAGGTGACGGAGCTTTAGAGGTTCTCCTTGAGTTAGTTTAATATTTAATCGGTATAAATCTTAGACTAAATAAAACCAGAGATTTGAGTGGATGACACTCACTTCTCTGGTTTTTTATTTCTAGGGTAATTATTCTAATCTATTGAGAAAAACCAAAGCTTCATGGTTGCTTGAAAGCAGCAGGTTTGATTGTTCTAAATTTTTTTCTATAGTTACTATGAACTTATAAGAAAATAAAAAAGCCGTGTGAAATCTAAATCATTTCACACAGCTTTTTTTAAATACGATTAATTATTTATTCTTTGCTGCAGCCTGCTCGTCATTGTACTTCTGAACACACTTCTTGATTCTGTCATATGGTGAGAGAAGATCACTGATAGAACAGTCGTGGTTTAATGTATCAATGAGGTATGCGATGTATTTGCTCATGTCACAGCTGATATAGTACTCCTTAGAGAGAAGCTCCGGTGACTGGTAGATAAGGTTTGTTGTAACTACTCTGTAGATGAGACCCTCCTCGTAAGCCTTGTCAAATGAAGCAAAGCCGTTTGTGAAGAGACCAAATGTAGAAATAACAAAGATTCTGTTAGCTTTACGCTTCTTGAGCTCTCTTGCTGTATCTATCATACTCTCGCCGGAAGAAATCATATCATCGATGATAAGAACATCCTTACCCTCCACATTTGTTCCGAGGAACTCATGAGCAACGATAGGGTTACGTCCGTCAACGATACGGCTGTAATCACGACGTTTGTAGAACATACCCATATCTACTCCGAGTACGTTTGCAAGGTAAATGGCACGGTTTGTAGCGCCCTCATCAGGAGAGATAATCATAAGATGGTCAGCATCAATAGTGATATCCTTTACGTTCTTTAAGATACCCTTGATGAACTGGTAAGAAGGCATTACATTCTCAAAACCATTCAGAGGAATAGCATTTACCACACGAGGGTCATGAGCATCGAAGGTGATGATATTGTCTACACCCATGTTGATAAGTTCCTGAAGAGCCAATGGACAGTCAAGAGACTCACGGCCTGTACGTCTGTGCTGACGGCTCTCATAAAGGAAAGGCATGATAACTGTTATTCTTCTTGCTTTTCCGCCGGCTGCAGCGATAACACGCTTTAAGTCAGCATAGTGGTCATCAGGTGACATGTGGTTTGTCTGACCGCATACTGTGTAGGTAAGACTGTAGTTAGTTACATCTACCATGATGTACAGATCATAACCACGAACAGACTGGTTGATAACACATTTAGCCTCGCCGGAACCGAATCTAGGTGTAGAAGGCTTGATAATGTAGCTGTTTTTGTAGTAGTCCTTGAAAGCACTCTCGTTAGCATGCTGGTGCTCTCTGTGCTCTCTCCAGCCCTGTAAGTATGCATCTACCTTCTGGGCAAGACCTATACAACTGTCGGTTGCAACAAGTCCAAGTGTACCGGTTGGCATAGTCTCCAAAATTCTCTCATCGTTTGGCATTGTTATTCCTCCATATAACCATATAATAAATAAACTAAATATATAATATAAAAAGCGTTATTTGGAAAGACGCTTTTTAATTCGTATGTCATCTCCAAAGAGCTTGATAAAACTATAATTGCTTGAAATTCTTGAAAGTGTTCTCTCGGAGTAAATCTCTGCTATCTGCTCCAAATTCAGATTAGTGGAAATAATAGTAGATTTCTGTCGCAGTATACGCTCATTTACACAAAGGAAAAGCTGTGATGTGGTAAATGAGTTGGAAAGCTCGGTTCCGAGATCGTCTATGATAAGTAAATCACAGTCGAATATATTCTGGTGCGCTGCGATGGCATCTGCATCCTTTTCAAACACACCTTTGCTTAATATATCAAATAATTGGAATGCTGTAAAGTAAATTACGGAGTAACCTGCATCTAAAAGCTCTTTTGCAATGCAATTAGATAAAAAAGTCTTTCCGACACCGGTATTACCGTAGAAAAATATATTTTTAGGTTTGTTTTCAAAATTATCTATAAAATCATGACAGTTCGTCACGGCAAGCTTTGCTGTGGCGAGCGCAGACATCCCTGTCGCAGGATTTTTCTGCTCATCTGAGTAATAATCAAATGAGAGCGTGGAAAAATTTTCACGAGACAAAATCTCCCTGATATTGGACTGCGAATAAACGGTATTGATAATAGCCTGCTTGAAACAATGACATTTCTGACCGTTTATGTATCCTGTATCGTGGCAATCTGGACAGGTGTAAATAGGCTCAAAATAATCAAGCGGATATCCGAGTGTGGATAGCAGTGCAGCACGCTCCTCCTTATAGTCATCGATTGCAAGGCGTAAAGCGGCAAGAGCATTCTCATCGCCGTCCATAAGCCTGTACGCCTGCCTGACAGATGCGGATGCAATCTCTGAGTCAATCTCCCTGAGGCGGGGCGCCTTGCGATAGGCTTCCTCAATACGCTTGTCATGTATGTATTTGTTCTGAAGCTGGCGTTTATCGTAGCCTCGCATTATCTCATCATATTGAGCATTGGTAAGTGCCATATACCCTCCTTGGGATGTGTAAATCTAACTTGAAAAATCATACAACGAAATTGCGCAACAGAAATCATACAAGTTAAATTATATAATTGAAATCACGCAACAGAAATCATACAGTTTAAATCATATAATTGAAATCATGTAGCTTAAATCATACCGTAGAATTGAGAAACAGCTTCTCCAGCTTGTCGTAATCATTGTTGCGCTGATTGAAGTTGTTAAATTTATTCTTGGAACTTGAATTATTGCTTTTTGGTTTTGAGGAACCGTTTGCAGCATTTGTGCCTTGTGATGAGCCTGTAGCAGAGGCTTTATTGGCCTTGGCAAAGTTGGCATCAAGCACTTCAACATCCTTTAATGTATGTACATCCTTTTTCCTCCAGTTCGCGAGTATCGAGTCTGTGTACTCGAAGCTTGGCTTCTGGATAGCTGAAATAGTTTTACTGCAGGCGGCCTTTACAAGCTCTATATCGAAACCGTATTCGCCGACCCATTTGTTGATGAGTGACACCTCAGAGTCAACCAGATTGCGGCCTGTGATGCCTAGAGCCTTCATTACAGAATAGTAAATCTGTGAGTGAGCGGCTGCATCGTCCTTTGCCTGATCTACGGTCTTTATGCCGGCATCGGCCCAGCCGAGAGCAACCTTGTTCATGTACCGAAGGCTTGAATGTCCTTTGGTAATGCAGTACTCCACGAGATACTCCACCAGGTCTGTAGAAAAATGAAGCTCGTCCAGCCAGTAGAGCACCATATTGGTGTCTGTGGATGAAAGCGTATGCTTCAGATATGTCTCTATAATAAAGAAAAGCTCTGAAATGTCAGGATTCTTTCTAAACTCCTTAATCTCATCAAGTGTGTATTCCTTCTGTGAAGAAGCAGCTTTGTCAGTAGTCTGGCTCTTAAGCTTTTCCACAACAGAATCCTGCATCCGAATATCTGCGGTAGAAATATTTTGCGCAACGTTATTAACAACATCGTTTTGCAAACTATTCTGTGCAGCATTATTAACCACGCTGTTTTGAAAATTATTCTGCGCGGCATTATCAGCCACAGCGCTTTGTATATTACTCTGAGCAGCCTGCATACCGGATACAGAAAGACTGCAGAGGTTGATTCCCATAATCTGGCCATCAGCGCCGGATTGCAACTGTAAAATGCCCTCAGAGGCCCAGTAATTGAGAGCACGTATGATGTCGGCCTCAGTATTGCTGAAATGATCGGCAATCTCTGAAATAGTTGCTATGCCTGCCCCGGAGCCTGTCGCACGGAGCAGATAAAGGTATACCTTGACAAACTCACCGTTTGCCTTTGGCATGTATTGATCTATAAAAATATCTGACACAGTAGTGAATGATGTTGCTATGTCACTGCTAATGTTTATCGCTGTCATATAAAAAACTCTCTTTCGCTTAACCTGTGAGCAATTATAGCACAATATTTTAACCATGTGAAGATGGTAAAAGTGCTACAAGCCTTGTAAACTCGGGCTTTCTGAATCCACAAAAAAATGTGGATAATGTGGATAACTATGTAAAATAATTGAAAAATCAATGTATCACAGGGTATATAAGCTGTTGAAAATTATTTAAAAAATCCACACACAAAATGAGAGTTGTTAACATTTTGTATGTGGATAACGTGGATAACTTATTTCTTAAGCAGGTCTTCGCCGATTTCTACTACATTTCCGGCACCCATTGTTATCAACAGGTCGCCGTTTACACAATTTTCTGATAAAAATTTCTCGATTTCCTCAAATGATGGGAAATAGTGCGCATTCACACCTTTTTCGAGCAATAAATCAAGGATGTCCTTAGATGAAATGCCATAGGTGTTCTGCTCACGAGCAGCATAGATATCAGCTAGCACCACAACATCTGCCATTGAAAGAACATCGGCAAAATCATTTAAGAATGCCTTGGTTCTGGAATAGGTATGTGGCTGGAAGCAAAGGACAAGCCTGTCATGTGGATATTTTTGTGCAGCTGTCAGTGTTGCACGGATCTCGGTTGGATGGTGAGCGTAGTCATCAATGATTGTGACGCCGTTTACCTTGCCCTTGTACTGGAAACGTCTGTCAGCACCGCCAAATTTGTCGAGGCCTGTGAGGATAGACTCCTCATCAAGGCCGAGTGTGGTGGATAAAGCTATGGCTGCGAGCGCATTGCTTACATTGTGAGCGCCCGGAACAGAGAGTTTTACGTCGAAAAGTGGACTACCCTGTCTCATAGCTGTAAAAGATGCACAAGCTTTATCGTCATAGGTTATATTTTCCGGATAGAAATCATATTTTGAATCAAAGCCATAGGTGATAATCTTCTGAGGAAGACCTGCGACAATCTCTTCATAGCGGTCAATTTCACCATTGATGATGGTAGCACCGCCTGCGAGAGTGTTTGATGCATACTCGCGGAAGGAATGCCTGATGTCGTTGATATCCTTGAAGAAATCCAGATGCTCAGCCTCAATATTTAAAATAATACTGTAGCGTGGTCTGAAATTCAAAAAGCTGTTTGTGTACTCACACGCCTCAGAGATGAAGTACTCTGAATCGCCCACACGCAGATTGCCGTGGATAGATGACAAAATACCTCCTACGGAAATGGTAGGATCTGTCTGAGCGGCGAGAAGAATCTCACTGATCATGGATGTGGTGGTAGTCTTGCCGTGTGTGCCGGCTACAGCGATAGAATAATCGTAATTGTCCATAATCTGTCCGAGAAGCTCGGCTCTGGTAAGCATTGGAATACCGGCTGCTTTTGCTGCGGCAAACTCAGGATTGCTTTCGTGGATAGCAGCAGTGTAAACCACCAGGTCGATATCGGAGGTGATATTGTCTGCGCTCTGACCATATATGACTTTTATGCCCTTGGCAGCAAGAGTTTTTGTGAGGTCGGATTCCTTTGAATCGGAGCCGGAAATGGTAAAGCCCTCCTCATGCAGAATCTCTGCGAGACCGCTCATGCTGATACCGCCGATGCCTATGAAATGGATGTGTATTGGTTTGCTGAAATCTATTTTATACATTTATTTTACCTGCCTGATTTATTATAATTTATATTGTAACTATTAAGAACTGCTGAGAACATAGTTACTTTATATTAATTATACAACTAAATACAGTATTTGCAAAGGAAAAATAAGGTGAAAGCAGGCATCACTTTCAAATGATAAGAACCCTTGCAGGTTAAACAGATATACGATAAATGACACTTGTGCAAAATGTCAAAAAAAAAGAAAAATATTATTTGATTTTGTGAAAAATGTTGAAGTGATAATGCGGCTGTGGTATAATTTTTTTATAAAAATAATTCATCCGGACCATATGAATTTGATGGGTTTAAAGTATATGGCAGTAACTGCAATTTATGCAGCGGCAACTATAATTTATATGGAAACAATTGTGATTTATTATAGAAGCATTACAGATACGGTTATTACAGAAACTAGTGGTGGGTACCGGATGGGCACAACAAAAATTAGGACAGACGAGGAGTGATAACGTGATTAAGAAAGAAATGATAGCCATGCTTTTAGCAGGCGGTCAAGGCAGCAGACTTGGTGTTCTGACAGCGGACGTAGCAAAACCGGCAGTTTCGTTTGGTGGAAAGTACAGAATCATAGATTTTCCGCTTAGCAACTGCATCAATTCAGGCATTGATACAGTTGGGGTACTTACACAGTATCAGCCACTCAGACTTAACAGCCACATAGGAATAGGTATTCCGTGGGACCTCGACAGGAATAACGGAGGAGTGGCAATACTGCCTCCTTATGAGAAGAGCAGCAACAGCGAGTGGTACACAGGTACAGCCAATGCAATCTACCAGAATATGAGGTATATAGACAGTTACAACCCGGACTATGTGTTGATACTGTCAGGAGACCATATTTACAAGATGGACTATGAGGTGATGCTTGATTTCCACAAGGAAAACAATGCAGATGTGACCATAGCAACAATGCCGGTGCCTATCGAGGAGGCCAGTCGATTTGGTATCGTCATAGCCGATGATGATAAGCGCATCAATGCATTTGAGGAAAAGCCGGTTCATCCGCGTAGCAATCTCGCATCAATGGGCATTTACATATTCTCATGGCCGGTGCTAAAGGAAGCCTTACTTGCACTAAAGAATCAGGAAAACTGTGATTTTGGCAAGCATGTCATACCATATTGCTTTGAAAACGACAGACGTATGTTTGCATACGAGTTCAACGGATACTGGAAGGACGTAGGTACACTGGGCTCATACTGGGAGGCCAATATGGAGCTTGTGGACATCATTCCGGAGTTCAACCTGTACGAGGAGTATTGGAAGATTTACACAAGGAACGATGCAATCGAGCCACTTTATATAGCCAAAGGAGGTCATGTGGAGCGAAGCATCATGGGTGAGGGCTGTGAATGCTATGGTCATGTGGAACATTCTGTTATAGGTGCCAACGTCAAGATTGGAAGAGGCGCAGTAATACGTGATTCCATCATCATGCGTGACACGGAGATAGGCTCTAATGTCACGATAGACAAGTCCATCATTGCCGAAAATTGCAAGGTGGGCGACAATGTGACACTTGGCTTCGGACAGGAGAAGCCGAACGTATTAAATGAGAGCATATACTCATTTGGGCTTGTCACTATAGGAGAAGATTCTGTGATACCGGACGGGATAAAGATAGGCAAAAATACAGCAATCTCCGGTGTTACATACGAAGAGGATTACAAAGACGGTGTGCTTGAGGGCGGAGAAGTTATTATCAAGGCAGGTGACGGAAAATGAAGGCAATAGGAATAATTTTGGCCGGCGGCAACAATAATAGGATGAAGGAACTGACAGCAAAACGAGCAGTACCGGCCCTGCCGGTAGCAGGCAGCTTCAGGGCTATAGATTTTTCACTCAGCAGCATGTCAAACTCACATATACAGACAGTTGCGATATTGACACAATATAATGCACGCTCACTGAATGAGCATTTAAGCTCATCAAAATGGTGGAATTTTGGCAGAAAGCAGGGAGGATTATTCCTCTTTACACCTACAGTCACAGCGGACAACAGTGACTGGTACAGGGGTACGGCAGATGCGATGTATCAGAATATTGATTTTCTCAAGAGACGCCATGAGCCATATGTCATCATCAGCAGCGGTGACTGTGTATACAAGCTGGATTTCAACAGAGTGCTTGATTTTCACATCGAGAAAAAATCAGACATTACAGTGGTATGCAAGGACATGATGTACAACGACGATGTCAGCCGTTTTGGTGTGGTACGCATGGACGAGGAGTCAAGAATCACAGAGTTTGATGAAAAGCCAATCGAGGCTTCATCCAATACCATTTCCACAGGTATCTATGTCATCAGAAGACGACAGCTCATAGAGCTTTTGGAGGCAGCAGCTGAGGAAAACAGATTCGATTTCGTAAATGATATCCTCGTGCGCTACAAAAATGTAAAGAAAATATATGGCTACAAGATAAATTCATATTGGAACAATATCGCCGATATTGATGCATACTTCAAGACCAATATGGATTTCTTAAGACCTGACGTCAGAAGCTATTTCTTCAGGGAGGAGCCGACAATCTGTTCAAAGGTGGACGACCTGCCACCGGCCAAGTTTAATCCGGGATCAGACATTTCAAACAGCCTCGTATCAAGTGGCTGTATCATAAACGGCAGAGTGGAGGATTCGGTGCTTTTCAAGCAGGTATTTGTGGGCAAAAACACCACAGTGAAGAACTGCGTGATACTCAATGATGTCTACATAGACGACAATGTGCACCTTGAGAATTGCATCGTAGAGAGTCGCGGAACTATCAGTCCAAACACATACTACTGTGGTGAGGATGGAGTCAGAATAGTAAAAGAAAAAAATGTAAGATATGTAATTTAAAAACAGACCAGGGGGACAAAAATATGCAGATTACAGACATCAGAATTCGTAAGGTAGAAAAGGAAGGCAAGATGAAGGCGGTTGTGTCAATTACAATCGATGATGAATTCGTGGTACATGACATCAAGGTAATCGAAGGAGAAAAGGAACTTTTCATCGCCATGCCAAGCCGTAAGGCAAACGATGGCGAGTACAGGGATATAGCCCATCCGATTAACTCTGCCACACGCGAGAAGATCCAGAATATGATTCTTGAAAAGTATAAGACAGAGATTGAGAATGCATAAAATCAAACAATAACTTTGAAAAAGCGATGAGCAAGGCGGGATATAAAATACCTGAGCTGGTATAATAATCCAAATATATTTCACACAAACCGGTCTATCCGTGGTACAATAAGCCACAGACAGACCGGCTTTTTAGAATGTGCGTGGGATGGTTCTGAATAGTTACGAGTATAGCTAAAATAAAAGAGGATAGACAAACAGATATGTACAAGACGAAAATAGATAATCTGGATTTAAAACAGATTGCTGACAGTGGTCAGTGCTTCAGATGGAAGAACACAGGAGAAAACGAATACACGGTAGTGGCATTTGACAGGGCGCTTCGGATTAAACAGGACGGGAATGAGTTTGAGCTGGACTGTGATGAGGCTGACTGGAACAATATATGGAAAAGTTATCTGGATATGGATACGGATTATGCGGGGATTGCAAAGCTGATAGCAGACGGAGACGATGCGCATCTGAAGGAGGCGTATGCATATGGCAGTGGTGTGCGCATTTTAAGGCAGGATTTGTGGGAGATGATTGTTACTTTTATGATTTCCCAGAATAATAACATAAAGCGAATCACAAACAGTGTGGATTTACTTTGCAGGCGGTGCGGACATAAAATAGACGGCAGTGCAGAGGGGGAAGAACTGTATACATTTCCAAAGCCTCTTGAGGTACCGGATGAGGTATTTGATGACAGGAGCATGGGCTTTGGCTATAGGGCACCGTATCTGAAGGAAATATATGAGTATGGTGCTAATAATCCTGACTGGCTTGATAATCTGCGCAAAATGAGCTATGATGAGGCGATGGAAAGCCTGCTTTCTCGCAAAGGAATTGGCAAAAAGGTGGCGAACTGCATATGTCTTTTTGGTTTGCATCATGTGGATGCGTTTCCGATAGATACGCATGTAAAGCAGCTTTTGGACAAATATTATAGTGACGGCTTTGATTTTGAGCGCTACAAGGGTGTGGCGGGAATTATCCAGCAGTATTTGTTTTATTTTGAATTGTAAATGATATGAGAAAGAGAAAGGATAAAAGATGTACGTTATAGTAGGACTTGGAAATCCTGACAAAAAATATGAGCACACAAGACACAATATCGGATTTGATGTGATAGATGCGCTTGCGGATAAATATAATATAAGTGTGACAGACAAAAAGCACAAGGCGCTCTGTGGAAGCGGAGTGATTGATGGCATGAAGGTGCTGCTTGTGAAGCCGCAGACCTACATGAACCTAAGCGGCGAGTCTGTTGCTGAGGTGATGAATTTTTATAAGCTTGATCCGGATGAGGAAATGATTGTTATTTTTGATGATATTTCGCTCGAGCCGGGGCGTATCCGTATCCGCAAAAAGGGCAGCGCCGGCGGTCACAACGGGATTAAGAGTATCATTGCAATGACCGGCACACAGGGCTTCAGCCGTATCAAGGTCGGTGTTGGAGAGAAGCCGCAGGGCTGGGATCTTGCTGACCATGTGCTCGGGCGTTTCAGTTCTGAGGACAGGGCAAAGGTAGAGGAAGCTATAGGTCATGCGATGGATGCAGCAGTTCTTATGATGCATGGTGAGACGGATAAGGCTATGAACATATATAACTAGCTGGAAATCGACAAGGTGATTTTGAACAGACAGAAATGGAGAATTGAAAGTGAAAGCATTTACAGAGCCACTCCTTTCCCTTGCGGGCTTTGAGGAGATGACAAAAACGGCAGAAAAATCGTCCGGACTTATATCTGTCACGGGATGTATAGATGCGCAAAAATCACAGATGATATATGCCTTTGGAGGTCACAGGAAAAACAAGCTTATTGTGACCTTTGGAGAGCAGAAGGCGAAGGAACTGTACGATGAGTACAGTTTTTTTGACAAAGAGGTGGTGTATTATCCATCAAAGGATGTGCTTTTTTACCAGTCGGATATCAGGGGCAATCTCCTGACAGCGGAGCGCATCAGGGCTTTGAAGGCTATCCGTGAGCAGGAGAGAGTGACGCTTGTGACCACCTTTGACGCGCTGATGAATACGATGGCGCCGATAGAAAAGATGTGGGAAAACGTGCTTACACTTGAGCAGGGACAGCTTTTGGATTTGAAGGAAATTCAGGCTGCCCTTATCCGGATGGGCTATGAAAAAGAGTATCAGGTCCAGACGATGGGACAGTTTTCTGTCAGGGGCGGTATTCTTGATGTTTTTCCGCTGACGGAGGAGAATCCTATACGAATTGAGCTGTGGGGAGACGAGATAGACACCATCAGATATTTTGACTGCGAGAGCCAGAAATCCATTGAAAATATTGACCGGGTGAGCATATATCCGGCGGCAGAGCTTGTACTTAGTGATGAGGAAAAGGCCGGGGGAATTGAAAAGCTTAAGGCAGAGGCAAAGAGGGTGTCTGACAAGCTTAGAAAGCAGATGAAGACAGAGGAAGCCCACAGAGTGACTGTGATGGCAGACGAGCTTACCGAGGAGTGGGGAGAGCTGTCCATGTATGCGGGCATGGATGCTTTTTTGTCGTACTTTTTTGACGAGAGAGTCGGGATTTTGGATTATTTTAAGCCATCGGACAGCCTTATTTTCTTCGATGAGTTGACCAGGTGCGCAGAGCAGGGAAAGCTTACAGAGACTGAGTTTTCAGAGAGCATGAAGCAGAGACTTGCGATGGGATATATACTTCCGGGGCAGATGAACGGTCTTTTTACAGAGAAGGAGATTGTGGCAAAGCTTGAGAAGTATTCGTGTATCGCACTCGGTGCGCTCGATAATAAAGCAAACGGACTGCACCAGCTGGGAAGCTATGGTATTCACTGTCAGAGTGTCAGCCCATACAATAACAGCTTTGAGCTTTTGATAAAGGACTTAAAGCGCTATAAGAAAAACGGCTACAGAGTCATTCTTTTATCCGGTTCAAGGACAAGGGCAAAGCGGCTTTCAGAGGATATCACAGACCAGGGAATCACATGCTTTTACACTGAAAACTACGACCATGAGCTTTTTGAGGGGCAGATTATGGTCTGCTACGGCAAGGTGAGAAGAGGCTTTGAGTATCCTATCCTAAAGTTTGCCGTGATTACGGAGTCAGATATTTTTGGGGCGCAGCAGAAGAAAAAGAAACGTCACCGCACCTATGAGGGTGAAAAAATACAGAGCTTTACCGATTTGTCGGTTGGGGACTATGTAGTGCATGAAAACCACGGACTAGGTATTTACCGCGGCATTGAAAAGCTTGAGGTGGACAAAAAGGTAAAGGACTACATCAAGATAGAGTATCAGGGAGGCTCCAATCTCTATATTCTTGCCACCCAGCTTGACATGATACAAAAGTATGCCGGAAAGGATGCCAGAAAACCAAAGCTCAACAAGCTTGGAGGTCAGGAATGGATCAGAACTAAGAATCGTGTCAGAGGTGCGGTAAAGCAGATTGCAGGAGACCTGGTGAAGCTGTATGCCCAGCGTGAGCAGCAAAACGGATATGCCTTCGGCGAGGATACGGTATGGCAGAGAGAGTTTGAAGAGCTTTTCCCTTTTGATGAGACTGAGGATCAGATTCTTGCAATTGAAGCCACAAAGACTGATATGCAGAGTCATAAAATAATGGACAGACTGATTTGCGGTGACGTGGGCTACGGCAAGACGGAGGTTGCAATCCGTGCGGCCTTTAAGGCAGTGCAGGACAGCAAGCAGGTAGCGTATCTTGCCCCGACAACCATTCTTGCGCAGCAGATTTATGATACGTTTTCGCAGAGGATGAAGGATTTTCCGGTGAATGTGGATTTGATGTGTCGTTTCAGAAGTCCGGCGGAGCAGAAAAAGACGATAGAGAAGCTTAAAAAGGGTGAGGTTGATATCATCATCGGAACACACCGCATACTCTCAAAGGATGTGCAGTTTAAGGATCTGGGACTTTTGGTAATCGATGAGGAGCAGCGCTTCGGAGTGACTCACAAGGAGAAGATTAAGCAGATGAAGGTCAATGTGGATGTACTCACACTGACTGCTACACCGATTCCGAGGACACTCCACATGAGTTTAATCGGCATAAGGGATATGAGCGTGCTTGAGGAGCCGCCGATGGACCGTGTACCGATTCAGACATATGTCATGGAGTACAATGATGAGCTTGTCAGAGAGGCGATAAACAGGGAGCTTGCCAGAAACGGACAGGTGTACTATGTGTACAATAAGGTGCGCGACATAGCAGACATAACAGCAAAGCTGCAGGAGCTGGTGCCGGATGCGACTGTTGCATTTGCGCACGGACAGATGAAGGAGACGGAGCTTGAGCGCATCATGTACCGTTTCATAAATGGTGAAATAGATGTGCTTGTATCCACGACCATTATTGAGACCGGACTTGACATCTCAAACGTCAATACAATGATTATACACGATGCGGACAACATGGGGCTTTCACAGCTTTATCAGCTTCGCGGACGAGTCGGCAGATCTAACCGTACTGCGTATGCATTCCTCATGTACAGGCGCAACAAGATGCTAAAAGAGGTGGCAGAAAAGCGTCTTGCAGCGATAAAGGAGTACTCAGACCTTGGCAGCGGCTTTAAGATTGCCATGAGAGACCTTGAAATCCGCGGTGCGGGCAATCTGCTCGGAGCGGAGCAGAGCGGCCATATGGAGGCAGTGGGCTATGATTTGTACTGCAAGATGTTGAGCGAGGCTGTAAAAGAGGCAAAGGGAATCGAGGATATCAGTGATAAATTTGACACGACCGTGGATATTGTTACCGATGCTTATATTCCGGCAGGTTATATTGCAAACGAATTCCAGAAGCTGGATATATACAAGCGTATTGCAGGCATAGAGACAGAGGAAGAAAAGGACGAGATGCTCGAGGAACTCATAGACAGGTTTGGCGAACCACCAAAATCTGTGCTCAGCCTGCTTCGCGTGGCAAGGCTTAAGGCGTTGGCACATGCCGTATATATCACTGAGATAAAGCAGACCGGCTCACTGATAAAGCTTACCATGTTTGAACGGGCAAGGATAAATCCGGAGAAGATACCGGAGCTTATTGCCCAGTATAAATCCTCACTCAAATTTAATATGGCAGAAAACCCATATTTTACATTTGATTTAAAAAATGGCAGCGTGGCGAAGAAGCGGGATGTGCTTGATGTGGTGGAGGAACTGATTTCGCAAATGCGTAAGGAACTGATTACAGCTGAATAGTTACCCGAATTTTGGAATCATGTAGCATATAGCATAGGAAACACCACATGCTTTACGCGAAATTGACGATAATTTACAAAGTTTAGAAAATGCTTGCCAGCAGGCCCGAAAAGCTCTATAATATACGAGCGATACTATACCAATTTTAAAGAGGATAGATACAATGAAAGCGAAAAAAGTAATAGCTATGTTATTAGCTGCAACACTCTCAGTTACAGCTTTTACAGGATGTGCAATAAATAAAACCGCAACAGTTGCGACATTAGATAAAGAGGATATCAAGCTTGGGCTTGTTAATTTTATGATAAGGTACCAGGAGGCCGGTTATGATGACATGTATATACAGTACATGGGCGAGGGCTACTGGGACAAGACAGTATCAGGCAATAATACTGTGCTTGAAACATGGAAGAAAAATGCTATCGAGGAGGCTCATGAGCTTTACACATTAAAGGCGCATCAGTCAGATTACGATGTAGAGGTTTCTGATGATGAGAAAAAGGAAATCAAAAAGGCCGCAGAGAAGTTTATGAAGGCAAATTCCGATGATGTGATAGACGAGATGAGTGCTACAGAGGAGATTGTCGAGGAATATTTAGAGCTTCGCCTCATAAAGAGTAAGATGTATGCTGCAATCATCAAAAATGCTGATTCAAGCGTGACGGATGAGGAAGCCAATATGGCTGCATACACCATTGTGAAGCTTGATTACAAGGGTGCATATGACTCTAATTACCAGTATCAGACATATACAGATGAGCAGTCAGCACAGATAAAGGCACAGGCAGATGCAGTGGTAGAGGCGCTTGCAGGCGGATCATCCTTAGAGGATGCAGCCAAGGCGGCAGGCACTACAGCCACAACAGGCACATACGCCACATACGTTGATCCGGATGCGGAGAAGACAGATGATTCAGATAAGAAATCAGATGACACAGAGTCTACAGAGAGCTCAGAGTCATCAGACAGTAAGACAAAGGACAGTGTATACACTACAAACAATCTTGATCAGAGCGTTGTAGATGCACTCAATTCCCTTGAGGAGGGACAGACCTCAGACCTCATCACTACAGACAGCACTTACTATATCGTAAGGCTCGACAAAAAGACCGATGATAAAGCAACAGAGTCAAACAGGAAGACTGTAAAGGGCAATAAAGAGGACAAATATTACAATGGCATCCTTTCAGGATGGCAGGACGATGAAAAATGGTCTGTAAAGCAGAAGCAGCTTGACAAGATCAAGATTCACAATTATTTTACTACTACCAAGAAGGACAAAAAGGCAGCAGACACAAGCGCTACAGAGAGCACACAGCAGTCAGAAAGCACCAATAGTACAGATACAGAGAATACTGAGGCAGTAGATGGAACAGAAAACTAATATCGTACTTATAGGCATGCCGGGAGTTGGAAAGAGTACCATAGGTGTAATACTTGCAAAGGTGCTGGGATACAGCTTCCTGGATGCGGATTTACTGATACAGGAGCAGGAGGGAAAGCTTCTGCGTGAGATAATTGAGGAAAAGGGCACGGACGGTTTTATAGAGGTAGAGAACCGTGTCAATGCCTCTATCATGGCTGATAGGGCCATTATAGCTACAGGCGGTTCGGTGGTATACGGAAAAGAGGCCATGGAGCATCTTAAGGAGATAGGCAGAGTTGTGTATCTCAAGGTTTCTTATGCCATTTTGGAAAAACGACTTGCAGACATAAAGGGTAGAGGTGTAGTATTAAAGAAAGGGCAGACTTTAGAGACCCTTTTTGAAGAGCGCTCAAAATTGTATGAGCAGTATGCAGACATCGAGGTTTCCGAGGAGGGGCTTGATGTGGAGCAGACAGTAGAGAAGCTGGTGGAGGCACTTGAATTGTAGAGCTTATCTATCGGTTTATTATAAGATAATAGTAGTAGCTGCTGTGTCAGCTATAGACAGCAGCACCGGCACAAATGGCGGCTTAAATACGTCGTCATAAATGAAATTTGTAGTTGGATGTATAACAATAGTGTAAATTGAGAATAGTATATTAGGAGGAAGTATACTCCTGAATTCATAGAGGTGGAATATGGAACAGTACGTAATCAAAGGTGGAAATCCTTTATACGGTGAAGTTGAAATTGGTGGAGCTAAAAATGCTGCACTTGCTATTTTGGCCGCTGCCATAATGACAGACGAGACTGTAACAATAGATAATTTGCCAAATGTAAGGGATATCAATGTCTTACTTCAGGCAATCGAAGAAATCGGCGCACATGTGGAGCGCGTGGATATACACAAGGTAAAGATAAACGGTTCATTTATCAGGGGCGTAAATGTCGATAATGAATTCATCAGACGAATCAGGGCATCATATTATTTGATTGGTGCATTACTTGGAAAATACAAGCATGCAGAGGTTGCGCTTCCGGGAGGCTGTGATATCGGAAGCAGGCCGATTGACCTTCATATGAAGGGCTTCCGCTCCATGGGAGCAGACATAGACATAGCTCATGGCCTTGTCATCGCCAGGGCAAAGGAGCTTAAGGGCACACACATATATATGGATAAGGTTTCTGTAGGTGCCACAATCAATATTATGATGGCTGCAGCCATGGCAGATGGCAAGACTGTTATCGAGAATGCGGCTAAGGAGCCTCATGTCGTTGACGTGGCAAACTTCTTAAACAGCATGGGAGCAAATATCAGGGGCGCAGGAACCGATGTCATTAGAATTGTAGGTGTGGAGAAATTACATGCTACAGAGTATTCTGTCATTCCGGATCAGATTGAGGCCGGTACATTCATGTTTGCAGTTGCGGCAGCAGGAGGTAACGTGCTGGTAAAGGATGTCATTCCAAAGCATCTTGAGGCCACCACAGCAAAGCTGTTGGAGGTAGGCTGCCAGGTAGAGGAGTTTGATGATTCAGTCAGAGTAATATCAAACGGACATTTAAAGCATACACAGGTCACAACACTTCCATATCCGGGTTTCCCGACAGATATGCAGCCACAGATGGCGGTGCTTTTGGGTATTGCTGAGGGCACCAGTACAGTGACAGAGAGCATATTTGAGAATCGTTTCAAGTATGTTGACGAGCTCACCAGAATGGGAGCTGATATAAAGGTAGAGAGCAATATAGCAATCATAAGCGGCGTAAAAAGATACACAGGTGCCAGAGTGAATGCACCTGACCTAAGAGCAGGAGCTGCACTGGTTATAGCAGGTCTTGCAGCAGATGGCATCACAGTGGTTGATGATATCTACTATATCCAGAGAGGCTATGAGGCACTCGAGGAGAAGCTTACAAAGATTGGTGCAAAAATTGCCAGGGTAGAGGATGAGAAGGAGCTTCAGAAGTTCATACTCAAGGTATCGTAATAGATATATACGTAAAGCATGAAATGTAAACACAATATAAATGCAATATATAAAATAAGAACCGGCAGCATCTTACTGTAGATGCACGGTTCTTATTTTTGGTTATTTTATAATTTTTTTGAGTAACTACTCCGTAACTCTTTTGATTATAAATCGGCTTACATCACAGATTTGATGAAAAACTCGCGGTTTGTGGACAAATCAAGTATACTGCCGTCATCAAAACGTACAATAGGGCGTGACAGCTCATGCGGGTTGAGCATCACAATATTACAGAACCGGCTGTCGTTGAGCATTACACGGTTGCTCTGGTATGTGGTAGCAAGCTTTTTCAAAAACAAAAGCAGGAACTTTGTATTGTACTTTGTAAAACCTTCACTCTCAAAGCTTGATATGACAGCGAACGGACAAAGTGGTGCGCGATAGCGTCTGGCAGCAGTCATGGCATCATATACATCGGCGATGGCTGTTATCATGGCAAAGTCGTCAATCAGTGAGCTGTCAAGCTGAGAAGGATAGCCTGAGCCATCACAGCGCTCATGATGCATGAGGGCCGTGCGCTTTATTCTGGAGTCAATCTGCAGATCCTTAATCAAATCAAAACCAAACTGTGGGTGCTTTTTTATGAGCGCAAATTCTTCATCTGTGAGCTTGTCAGGCTTGTTTAGCACATCATCGGGAATCTTGCATTTACCGATATCGTGAAGTACTCCTGCGATAGTAAGCGTATTCACATCTGTCTTTTCCATATGAAGCCATCGTCCGATCATCCTTGTAATAAGCCCTACATTCAGACAGTGTGAGTACAACGGGTCTGCAATGGTGCGCATGTTGTAGAGCATGTCAAAGGTCTCGATTGTAGTGCCGCACGATGCGGAAAGGTCAATGACAGCAGTAAGAAGCGCAGCCTCATCAAAGGATTTTTCGCCGGCACAGATTTTGCCAAAGGTATCCCTGATTTGATTTATACAAGTGAGGTATTTGAGCTGGAAGCCTCGGAACTCTTCTGAGGCCTGAACACGCTGGATGTTGGTCACCATCTCATGTGCGCGGGTTTTGGGTACAGGTTTTACCTTGTCTCGCTTCGCTGTATTTTCGGCGGCTTGCGGTGCTGCTGCATCGGATGGGTTTTGAATTGAGATGCTGCCTACCTTATATAGCTTCATTTTGTTGATGAGCTGACGGGTGAGTGGTGTGCCTGGCAGTGCAAGTATCTGCCCCAGAGGGGTCTTTATCGGTTCTGCTGTCACCATACCAATCTGCGCATCGTTTATGTTGATTTTTATCATGAGTTACTCCCCAATTCGGTCTCGATATTTTGTATATAGTACTTTAAATACATAGTTAAGTATAATTGCCGGAATTATGAAAGTCAATGAAGTCAGAAAAAATAATCGCATAAAAATTGCATCGAAAATGAATTGCCGGTCACACTGTTAGGTGTGAACAGTAACCCCAAAATGAGTTATTGATAAATATGTATCGAAAATGGTACTTGACATATATATCATGTGGTAGTAATATAGCTCACAGAGATTTGAAAAATTCTATATTGTAACTTCTCTTATTCAGAGTGATGGAGATACAAAGGATCTATGAAGTCACGGCAACCCCGTTAGAAAACAGGAAGGTGCCAACCTGAGCGAGTAATCGAACAATAAGAGGATTTTTATTATCTTAATTTTAATCCACTTATTTAAAGTAAGTGGTTTTTTTATTGGAAAAATATTGGTCACATAGTATGAAAGGAGCAACAGATAATTAATGGAGAAATTATTATTTACATCAGAATCAGTAACTGAGGGACATCCGGATAAGCTCTGCGATGCGGTATCAGATGCCATCCTTGATGCATGCATACAGCAGGACCCGATGAGCCGTGTCGCATGTGAGACAGCAAGCTGTACAGGCTTCATCCTTGTAACAGGAGAGATTACCACAAAGGCACAGCTTGATATTCCTGCAATCGTCAGAAAAACAGCACTTGAGATCGGATATGATGACGGAAAGAAGGGACTCGACGGAAACTCATGTGCAGTAATGGTTTCAATCGACAAGCAGTCTGCTGATATCGCCATGGGAGTTGACAAGGCACTCGAGGCAAAAGAGGGCGACCTTACAGACGAACTCGACACCGGAGCCGGAGATCAGGGAATGATGTTTGGATATGCTACAAATGAGACTGAGGAGTACATGCCATACCCAATCGCACTCGCTCACAAGCTTGCATTCCAGCTCACAAAGGTTAGAAAAGACGGTACACTTACATACCTTCGTCCGGACGGAAAGACACAGGTTTCAGTAGAGTATGATGAGGCAGGAAAGCCGGTAAGACTTGAGGCAGTTGTACTTTCAACACAGCACGACGAGGATGTTACCCAGGAGCAGATCCATGAGGACATCAGGAAATATGTATTTGATCCAATTCTTCCAAAGGATATGATTGATGCTGAGACAAAGTTCTTTATCAATCCTACAGGACGTTTCGTAATAGGTGGACCACACGGAGATGCAGGTCTCACCGGTCGTAAGATTATCGTAGACACCTACGGTGGATATGCACGTCACGGCGGCGGAGCTTTCTCAGGAAAGGACTGTACAAAGGTAGACCGTTCAGCAGCATACGCAGCACGTTACGTAGCAAAGAACCTTGTAGCAGCAGGATTTGCTGACAGGTGTGAGATTCAGCTTTCATATGCTATCGGTGTTGCACAGCCAACATCTATCATGGTTGATACATTCGGCACAGGAAAGCTTGCAGATGACAGAATCGTTGAAATCGTAAGGGAGAATTTCGACCTTCGTCCGGCCGGAATAATCAAGATGCTTGACCTCAGAAGACCTATCTACCGCCAGACAGCAGCATACGGACACTTCGGACGTACAGATATCAAGCTGCCTTGGGAGGCACTTGATAAGGTTGAGGACCTCAAGAAATATCTCTAAACAATATGTGGGGCTTCGCGCTTTTTAGGTTGTGAGCGCCGGATAGTATACATTATATTTCTTAGAAAAAGTTAGAAAGAATTTAGAGAAAATTTAGACAGAAGTTATCGGATATATGATATAATCAAGTCATGGGACTGACATTGAGTCGGTTTCCATGGCTTTTTATTTTATATTATTTAGTTGTAAGTGATTTATCAAATAATGATTATAGTGTTTTAAAATAACCGTAGGATTTTCAGTCCGCATACTGAAGTAATGTGGAATGCGCGAATAATAAAATTATAAATATGTCTATAGATATATGATAACGAATAAATTTTCAGGAGGAACGGATATGAGCAGAATTTTGATAGTAGAGGATGAGGTTGCAATTGCTGATCTTGAGAAGGATTACCTGGAGCTGAGTGGCTTTGAGGTAGAGGTGGAGAATGATGGCACAAGCGGTCTCGCAAGGGCTTTGGCGGAGGATTTTGATCTGTTTATTTTGGATCTTATGCTGCCGGGCATTGATGGTTTTGAGATTTGTAAGCGGATTCGTGAGAAAAAGAACACACCGATACTCATGGTTTCAGCTAAGAAGGATGATATCGACAAGATAAGAGGACTCGGACTCGGTGCAGATGATTATGTCACAAAGCCGTTTTCACCATCAGAGCTTGTTGCCAGGGTAAAGGCTCATCTGGCCAGATATGAGCGCCTGATCGGAAGCGCTACACCTGAAAATGATATCGTTGAGATTCGTGGCATCAAGATTGACAAAACAGCCCGCCGTGTGTGGGTAAACGGAGAGGAAAAGCAGTTTACCACAAAGGAATTTGACCTGCTCACATTCCTTGCTGAGAATCCAAACCATGTATTTACCAAGGAGGAGCTCTTCAAGGAAATCTGGAATATGGATTCGGTCGGAGATATCGCGACAGTCACTGTACATATCAAGAAGATTCGTGAGAAAATCGAGATGAACACTGCAAAGCCACAGTACATTGAGACTATTTGGGGTGTGGGATACCGTTTTAAGTTGTAGTGACAATTGGGAAAAAATAATAGATATTGTAGAAGTTATAGGACATATCAAATCCAAGTTGGGTGAGATATGTCCTTTTTCATATTAAAATAAGATGGGATAAAATAGTAAAGCTGCATTTATAGTTTCATTTGTAGTTTCAATAAACAATGTGATTGATTAATGATTTAACAGGAATCTTATGAGATAGTTATTTTGCAGGGAAATAGAATAGTTATATTTCCTGCATATATAAAAAGTAACCATGGTTATTGCAGAGTATAGTGACCAATTATAAACATATAAAAAAGAAAATGGGGAAATTGGTAATGAATGTTTTAGTTAAAAGTTCTAATGGAATTACACAGGTATCGGCAGATGCTAAGCTTTTATCGCAGAGAAAAGTCTTTATTGAGGGAGAAATATCTCCTGAGACTGCATGCGAATTTATTAAGAAAATTATTGTGCTTAACGCAGAGAATCAGGAAAAATTTATTGATGTATTGATTAATAGTCCGGGTGGGGAAATAAATTCAGGGTTGGCAATGTATGATGTAATCCAAAGCAGTAAGGCTCCAATCAGAGTGTTTTGTATTGGACGAGCATATAGTATGGCTGCGGTCTTGTTTGCCAGTGGAAAACATGGAAGGTATATGCTACCTAATTCTGAACTCATGATTCACGAGCCGTTTCTAGAAAATCGTGTAGGAGGCAACAGCTCATCAATCAAGTCAATTTCTGAAAGCCTTTTGGAAACAAAGAAAAAGATGAATAGTATTCTATCTAAGCATACAGGAAAAAGTGAGGAAGAGGTAGAAAAAGCTACAAGATATGATCATTATTATAGTCCAAAGGAGAGTAAGGAATTCGGACTGTGTGATCAGATTGTTAATTTTAATAAGATTGTGGAGGATTAAGTTATGGAAAAAGAGAGGGTTATACTGGGGGAAAATTGTTGTTATTCTTCTGATTGCAATGAAACTGGATTAAACAATAACATAATTGTCTGTGGTGGCAGTGGCAGCGGTAAAACTATGTCCATATCAGAACCGAGACTTCTTGAAACAAAGACATCAAGTCTTATTTCCACGGTAACTAAGAGACGTATTGTGACGAAGTATATGCCTTTATTCAAAGAGAGAGGATATAATGTGTTAGATCTTAATTTTGTCAATCCGATTGAGAGTACATGTTCATATGATCCTCTAAAATATGTTGCAAGTTATTCTGATATTACATTTCTTGCAAAATCAATTGTAAAGGCAGATCCACAGAAAGATAGATCCAGTGCTGATCCATACTGGGATGAGGCAGCAATTTCTCTTTTATCAGCAGAGATAGCATATATCCTGATGACTAATGATAAAGCAACTTTTGCAGATGTTCTGGAGTTACATGATAGTCTTACGATTGATGAGGGTGGGAGCACTATAAGAACATCTCTTGATGATCAGTTTGATTATATGGCTTCAGAGTATCCAACCTGTTTTGCGGTATCCTGTTGGAAATCTTTCAAAAGTTTGCCCATAAAGACTGCGGGATGTGTATTTGGAACATTAAATACAACTATTGATACGATTTTCTCACCAGAGCTTAGGGAGATGATGGTAACAAAGCCACAAGTAGATTTTGAATTGATGGCAACTGAGAAAACTATTTTATTTGTAACTACAAGTGCTGTAAACCCAGCTCTTCATTGTTTCGTAAATATGTTTTATGCTCAGGCATTCAAACAGCTTTTTGAATATGCAGAGAGTAGTCAGAATGGTGTATTGCCTGTTCCTGTGCATGTGCTATGCGATGATTTTGCTACAGGTGGCAGAGTATTAAATTTTGCTGAATATATTAGTATCTTTCGTGAAAAGAGGATATCAGTTACTTTACTTCTACAATCAGAAAGTCAGCTTGAACAGATGTATGGAACCGGAAATGCAACCACAATCATCAATAATTGTGATTCTTATATTTATCTTGGGGGAATGGATATCAAAACGGCACAAAATATTAGTTTAAGATTAAATGTTCCTATTGATGAAGTACTTTATATGCCAATCGGTCAGGAAATCATTTTCAGACGAGGTCAGCGACCAATCATTACAAGACGATATGATATTCAAAAGGATGAGTTATATCAGAGAATTACAAATGACTATAATAGAAATGAGATTACACAAGATATATAAAAAGTGGGTCAACGTAGTCCGTTTATGGCTTGAAGTAGAGAAAACTTGATATTATCGTATTTTGGGTGATTATAGAATAATAGGTTGACCCACTTTTTGAACCATAATTAATGATTTTTGACTAAAAAGGTGGTAATGCAATAGAACAAGTGTTATAATCAGTGGTGTGAAAGTAGCCCGATATAGAGGGCAATAACTTTACTGTCATAAATTCTTTTTCAGATTCAGAAATATGTGAAAGTAGCCCGATATAGAGGGCAATAATTTTAAAATAAAAGTTCTTTACTAACATAAGCCAACGAAATGTGAAAGTAGCCCGATATAGCAAAATAGGTAAGGAATATATTAAGAAAAAGCAAAAGTGAATATGGAATATTAATCAGAATTTTATTGAGGATTATGAATGTTACGTATTTCATTTATGATCCTCATTTTTTATGAAGTGATAGTTACGATTTAGATGTAATCTTGATGCCGTGGTGTGAACAGCAACAGGTGATGGTGGTATGGGAAGAAAGAAGTTGAAGTTGTAGAAAGATGGACAGCATTGTATTTTCGAGCATATAATTAAGTGAGTTTTTAGTATTATGTAGCAATATAGTTAGGGCAAATTTAAAAGAGAAGGTAGAATATGAAATTATCAAAAGAAAAGCACACCAGATCAGCAGTAGCAAATGAAGAGCAGAATATAGGGGGAATTCTTTATCGTTTTCCTGGTAAGAGCATAGATGGGGTAAAGGATCAAATGCTCAGAAGAGATAAAGAAGTAAAAAAATTGTATAATGTTTTTAATCAGATACAGGTAGGTACTAAACCTAAAAAATGGAATAATGATGAAAAATTATCTCCAGAAGAAAATGAGCGCAGAGCACAACAGAAAAATATTAAAATGAAGAATTATAAATGGAGAGAAGCCTGCTCAAAATATGTCGAATCTTCTCAGAGAATAATAAATGATGTAATTTTTTATTCTTATGGGAAAGCCGAGAATAAACTAAGATATATGAGAAAAACTAAAGATATTCTGAAAAAAATGCAGGAAGCAGAAAAATTATCGAAGTTTTCCGGTGGAAAATTAGAGGATTTTGTAGCGTATACGCTCAGAAAGAGTCTGGTAGTATCAAAATATGATACCCAGGAGTTTGATTCAGTAGCTGCAATGGTAGTATTTCTTGAGTGTATTGGTAAAAACAATATATCAGATCATGAAAGGGAAATTGTTTGTAAGCTTTTAGAGCTGATTAGAAAAGATTTCTCAAAATTAGATCCGAATGTTAAAGGATCTCAAGGTGCCAATATAGTCCGTTCGGTTAGAAATCAGAATATGATAGTACAGCCACAGGGAGACAGATTTTTATTTCCGCAGGTATATGCTAAAGAGAATGAAACTGTAACCAATAAAAATGTGGAAAAGGAAGGACTGAATGAGTTTCTGCTTAATTATGCCAATCTGGATGATGAGAAGAGGGAGGAAAGTCTTAGAAAACTTCGTAGAATATTAGACGTTTATTTCAGTGCTCCGAACCATTATGAAAAGGATAGGGATATTACATTATCTGATAATATAGAAAAGGAAAAATTTAATGTTTGGGAAAAACATGAGTGCGGAAAAAAAGAAACTGGTCTTTTTGTTGATATACCGGATGTATTGATGGAAGCAGAAGCCGAGAACATAAAGCTGGATGCTGTTGTAGAAAAAAGAGAGCGCAAGGTATTGAATGACAGAGTGAGAAAACAAAATATCATATGTTACCGATATACACGGGCTGTTGTAGAAAAATATAATTCTAATGAGCCGCTCTTTTTTGAAAATAATGCTATCAATCAGTATTGGATACATCATATTGAAAATGCTGTTGAACGTATTCTTAAGAATTGCAAAGCCGGAAAGCTATTTAAGCTTCGTAAGGGATATCTGGCAGAAAAAGTGTGGAAGGATGCAATTAACCTTATTAGTATAAAATATATAGCACTTGGTAAAGCTGTATATAATTTTGCACTGGATGATATCTGGAAAGATAAGAAGAATAAGGAACTTGGCATTGTTGATGAGAGAATCCGGAATGGAATAACATCTTTCGATTATGAAATGATAAAAGCCCACGAAAACTTACAAAGAGAACTGGCTGTCGATATAGCATTTTCGGTTAATAATTTGGCGAGAGCAGTATGTGATATGAGCAATCTGGGTAATAAAGAGTCAGATTTTTTATTGTGGAAAAGAAATGATATAGCGGACAAACTAAAGAATAAGGATGATATGGCATCAGTTTCAGCGGTATTGCAGTTCTTTGGAGGAAAATCCTCTTGGGATATTAATATATTTAAGGAGGCATACAAAGGTAAAAAGAAATACAATTATGAAGTTCGATTTATAGATGATCTGCGTAAGGCAATTTATTGTGCCAGAAATGAAAATTTTCATTTTAAGACAGCATTAGTTAATGATGAAAAGTGGAATACAGAACTTTTTGGAAAGATTTTTGAAAGGGAAACAGAGTTTTGCCTTAACGTAGAAAAGGATAGATTTTATTCTAACAATCTGTATATGTTCTATCAGGTTAGTGAATTAAGAAATATGCTGGATCATCTATATAGCAGAAGTGTATCACGGGCGGCTCAGGTTCCTTCATATAACAGCGTAATTGTTAGAACAGCTTTTCCTGAATATATAACTAATGTGCTTGGATATCAAAAGCCGGGTTATGATGCAGATACTTTAGGTAAATGGTATAGTGCATGCTATTATTTATTAAAAGAAATTTATTATAATTCTTTTTTACAGTCAGATAGAGCTTTACAATTATTTGAGAAATCTGTAAAAACACTCAGTTGGGATGATGAAGAACAGAAAAGAGCTGTTGATAATTTCAAAAAATATTTTTCTGATATAAAAAGTGCATGTACATCTTTGGCTCAGGTTTGCCAGATATATATGACAGAATACAACCAGCAGAATAATCAGATTAAAAAGGTAAGAAGTTCAAATGATTCTATATTTGACCAACCTATTTATCAACATTATAAAGTTTTATTAAAAAAGGCAATAGCAAATGCATTTGCTGATTATCTGAAAAATAACAAGGATTTATTTGGGTTTATCGGAAAACCATTTAAAGCAAATGAGATAAGAGAAATTGACAAGGAACAGTTTTTGCCTGATTGGACATCAAGAAAATACGAAGCGTTGTGTATAGAAGTAAGTGGAAGTCAGGAACTTCAAAAGTGGTATATTGTTGGTAAATTCCTGAATGCAAGGTCATTAAATCTCATGGTCGGTTCGATGAGATCATACATACAATATGTAACAGATATAAAAAGAAGAGCTGCCAGTATAGGAAATGAGCTGCATGTCAGTGTTCAGGATGTAGAGAAAGTTGAAAAATGGGTTCAGGTTATAGAAGTGTGCTCATTATTAGCTTCCAGAACATCAAATCAGTTTGAGGATTATTTTAATGATAAGGATGACTATGCTAGATATTTAAAATCATATGTAGATTTTTCAAATGTCGATATGCCTTCTGAATATAGCGCATTAGTAGATTTTAGCAATGAGGAACAGAGTGATCTATATGTTGATCCAAAAAATCCAAAAGTAAACAGGAATATTGTTCATTCAAAGCTGTTCGCGGCAGATCATATTCTTAGAGATATTGTTGAACCGGTATCAAAAGATAATATAGAAGAATTTTATAGCAAAAAGGCTGAGATAGCCTATTGTAAAATAAAAGGGAAAGAGATTACAGCAGAAGAGCAGAAGGCTGTACTTAAATACCAGAAACTTAAAAACAGGGTAGAGCTTCGTGATATTGTAGAATATGGTGAAATAATCAATGAGTTATTGGGACAGCTTATAAACTGGTCTTTTATGAGGGAAAGAGATTTGCTTTATTTCCAGCTGGGATTTCATTATGACTGCCTAAGGAATGATTCTAAAAAAACCGAGGGATATAAAAATATTAAAGTAGATGAAAATTCTATCAAAGATGCAATTCTATATCAGATAATTGGAATGTATGTTAATGGTGTTACGGTATATGCTCCGGAGAAAGACGGTGATAAATTAAAAGAACAATGTGTTAAAGGTGGAGTCGGTGTAAAGGTTAGCGCATTCCATAGATATTCTAAGTATCTTGGATTAAATGAAAAGACTCTTTATAATGCAGGACTTGAGATATTTGAAGTAGTTGCAGAACATGAGGATATTATAAATCTGAGAAATGGCATTGATCACTTTAAATATTATCTTGGAGATTATAGAAGCATGCTATCTATATATAGCGAGGTTTTTGATAGGTTCTTTACTTATGATATAAAGTACCAGAAGAATGTATTAAATCTTCTGCAAAATATTTTGCTCAGGCATAATGTTATCGTGGAACCGATATTGGAATCAGGATTTAAAACTATAGGCGAACAGACAAAACCGGGGGCAAAACTATCAATTAGAAGTATAAAATCTGATACTTTTCAATATAAGGTAAAAGGCGGCACTTTAATAACTGATGCGAAGGATGAGAGATATTTAGAGACAATACGAAAGATATTGTATTATGCGGAGAATGAAGAGGACAATCTAAAAAAGTCTGTTGTTGTAACCAATGCGGACAAGTATGAAAAAAATAAAGAGTCTGACGATCAAAATAAGCAAAAAGAAAAGAAAAATAAGGACAATAAAGGGAAGAAAAATGAAGAAACAAAAAGTGATGCTGAAAAAAACAACAATGAGCGTTTGTCATATAACCCTTTTGCAAATTTTGATTTTAAATTACTGAATTAAACATTATAGGAGAATTAATGTTTGTTATTGTTACATATGATGTATCTCAAAAACGTGTTACAAAAGTAATGAAAATATGCAGGAAATATCTGAACCATATTCAGAATTCTGTATTTGAAGGCATGATTACAGATGGTAAGCTAAGTTCTCTGAAAAAAGAACTCAGTACCTGCATTGTTTGTGCAGAAGATAGTGTTGTTATATACGAAATTCAGAATCTTAAATACACTCGTAAAGAGTTGATTGGTGTTAATCGTATAAATGACAATATTTTTTAATATGAGAAAGTGGCATAAATGTATTTTAAAGATGAAGATTTTGAAAAATCTATAAAGATACTGCATCAGAAAAAGAATAGTTGTGGTATAGATAATGTTTTTATTAATCAGTTTGATGTGGAGGTTATACAGTGAAGCTTACGGAACCAATGGTGAATACAGCTCGATATAGTGAGCAATAAGTTTTCAATTTCTGCCATACACTCATTAGCAATACTTGGTGAATACAGCTCGATATAGTGAGCAATAAGTTAGTTCATTGTAAATATTTTCAAGTTTTGTTGCAAAAAAAAGTGAATACAGCTCGATATAGTGAGCAATAAGTCTCTTTTAGAAATCATCATCAGGGATTATTTCTCCATGTGAATACAGCTCGATATAGTGAGCAATAAGACTTTTTAATCAGAAAGACCGGAGGAATATTTATGCTCAATCAACTTTCTGTGAATACAGCTCGATATAGTGAGCAATAAGTTTTTTTCGTAAACTATAGTTTTTGTTGCAATTTATGTCATATGTGAATACAGCTCGATATAGTGGAAATAGAATGTTGGGGAAATGTATTATTGAGAAAGAAAAATAGTAAATATCAACTAGAAGTTTTATTGAAGATTATGAATGTTATATATTTCATTCATAATCTTCTTTTTTGTCAATGATTTGAAAAGAAGATGTAGAAATATTGACAGCTTCACATTTTCAAGCCTATAATTAAATGAGTCTTTAGTTTTATAAAATAACTCATTAATACAAACTTACTAAGGAGGCATTGATAATGATAAAAACAGTTAAATTAAATATATTGATTCCATTGCAATATGAAAAAAGTGATTATTCAAAAACAACAGAACCAAATTTGCAGCTTTCGAAAGAACAAATTAATTCGTTAAAAGATTCCAGACTTTATGATTCATCTGAATGGTTTCATTATTGTTTCAGAAATAAACCATTGGAAGCTAATTATCAAATGATCAATTCTCCGCTTCTTAATGACGATAATTATTGCATTAGCAGAATAGAGATGGATTCAGTGGTCAGATCTCTTACAGGATTACATAAGAATGAAAATACAAAATATATTTTAAAAGGTAAAAAAGATATTGAATTTCGTATTGGAAAGTTAAGAATTCTTTTTACTAAAAGCAGCTTTGCTTTTCTGCATATTGAAGTATATGCGTCTGAACTTCCGGAAAAAGATACCTTACTTTTTCTAAATATGTTTGGACAGATTAATAATAGCCAGCCACGCATTGAATATAGAAGAAAAATATCAAAAGACGAGGAAGAAACAGTAAAGATTAACTTTAAAGACATTATTTTAACCCTAATTAACCTACAGTCTTATGTACCTTTATACTTATATAGAAACAGGATTACTCCTTATTTTCAGATATGTCTAGTCGGTACATGTGAGCAGGATAAAAAATTAATGTTCTTTGACTCTGTACAATCACTTTCTAAACGTGCAAGCATGAGAGAAATTAACACTTCACATATTTACATTGGTAAGGAACCATATATATCAAGATTTACAGGAGACAGAACATTTTGCTTATATGGGGATATAGATAGTTGTGGAGAGGATAATATTGATTTTATAACAGACATAAAGAATGGATTAACAAAATCTGCAACAGAAAATTATACTAGCATATATGCGTTTTTAATTGCTTTGCATCTTATCGCAACTAAAAATGATATATATGATAATGATACGGAATATCTGATAAGTGCACCTACCAGACTATCAGATGAGGATAATATCAGGGAATTTTATGATAAATGTATTTATGAGAACTGCTGGAAACTTAAGGAGGAAATATCTGATGTAAGAACCAAAATTCAGATTATCGGTTTAGACTCCATCAGACAGTTTGTTAAGCGATGGGAAGGAGCTCCAAAGGAAAATTCAAATATTTATTTTGGAAAATCTCCATTTTTATTTATAAGCTATGCGCATACGGACAAGGATATTGTATATCCAATTATCGAAAGGCTTCAGAAGAAAGGTGTAAGAATCTGGTATGATACAAGACTCAGACCGGGGGATGAATGGCCTGAAGAAATAGGCTGGAATATAATTGACTGTGCTTTGTTTATTGTTATGTTATCTGACGCGGCTGTTCTCTCAATACATGTTCGTGAAGAACTTAATATGGCAAATAGCAGGCACAAAAATTTATTTGGTGTAAAAGTGGAGCCGCTCAAGGATATTAAATTATCTCCCGGAATGGAGTTACAGCTTAGCATCAGCCAGATGATTGATGATGCATTGTCCGAAGATCAAATGGTTGACAGTATTTTTTCAATTATTACAACTAAATATCCAGAGTTGATAGAAAAATAATCCAATGATGAAAATGGATTATTCATAACACATATTAAACACATTTCTTACGAAGAAAAGAGCGTGTAATATATCATAAGTATTGTTAAATACTATGTATATTACATGCTCTTTTTTCTATGCATACAAATCAATATAGTTTCAAAACAGGTTTCAAAAAGTATGATAATTGATAAAAGCTATAACAAAAACAGTATGCTATGATTTTATTATCAAATGAGGGCAACACTGTCAAAGACACAGTTGCGATGATGAAAGAGCCGCATAGAAAGAGGGGATATACATGATACAAATTGATGTACAGAAATTAGAAGAAAAGATACATATAGAATATCACATGAGCATGGAGGCTGCTCATGAAAGGACTTTACAGGTAGAAAAAAGATGTCCCAAACAGTTATATATAAATGTTTATCAGTGGATAAAGGGAGATGAGATTTCGGATATCTATATTGGAAAATATTCATTGCCTATGATTTTGGATATTTGGAAAAGTAATGACTTTTTGAGAGCATTAGAGGTAATGTGCGAATTGAGTCAGGGAGATACAGAAAAGGCTGAACTTAAAATATGGGAAATGAGGAGGTAGCGTGTATGGAATATGGCGTTCATTCTACCAGATATACAAGGCTCAGTGATGAGCAGCTCTATTCAATGTATAGGGAAACAGCCTATTCGCAGCTTAAAGAGGAAGAAAAGCTTGAGCTTATTCAGGAAACTGTAAATCGGGATGCAATGGAGAGAGGTGAAATAGGTTCACCGGAAGTGAGATTTATCGATCTGCCGGTAAATGAGAGTGGAAACTCGATAGATGGAGTGATCAATATAAATCGGGATATGGCAGTCTATAGTGTTCAGAATTATGAATATAAAGGGCATGTAATCCATCATAATATAGATGATTATAACATTCAAACGTTAAACACAGCTATTCATGAAAATATTCACTGTTTTCAGGCACAGATAATAGACGGAACAATTGATACCGATGATATGAAGATGAGATCTGAATATCAGGCCAATGATTTTACGTGTAGTCCTGTAACTTTGTATGGAAGCAAGCAATTAGGATGCCAATATCTTGTTGGTGAAAGCCCTATGGGATACTATATGTATTATTTTCAGCCGACAGAAAGGGATGCTTATTTAGGAGCTGAACAAAAGACCGGGGAAATATTAAATCAACTGACAGAAAAATACGGTAAGGAATTTTCCTTTGAACAGTATACCAAATCAGTTGAAACCACAGGATTTCAGATCAGAGAGCAGGAGGCGATAAAACTTTTTAATAATCCGAATTTTAAGATGGATTTATCGCAGGTGCTACAAAACCAGTATTTTGGAACTGATAAATCGGTTGATCCGAGAACAGAGACAATGGTAAAGGCAGAGATGATTGTCTCATACAACAATTTAGAACAAGATTTTTCAATGAATAAGGAGGAACATATTATGTCATTTGATCCAACACCGGTAAGCTTAGAAGAATATAACCAGAGTCTCAGAAATCCTGTTAATGATAATACAATATCTGAGGATGAGGCTGTAAATGAAACTGCACAGATGAGTGAAAATTATCTTAGGGCAATGGAAAATTTTCAGGATTTAAGTACTGGAGATGAGAGTATGGATGATGGGGGACTGGATGCAGATGGAATAGAAGATGGTGGGATAGGATTATAAAACAGGAGGGGTTAGATTATGTCATTTGATTACAGAAGGAATTTTTCAGGTTTGGCAACTACGTCAGAAAAGCAAGGAAAGAATACAAGTGTTTATTCACAGGATGTATTTGGAAAAAATATATTTGAAAATTCTGTTCCTGTATGGACTGCGGACGGTTCGGAAAATCCGTATGTTGTTTTTACCGATCCAAATACAGCTTTGAAAATGGGGATAAATCGTGAAAGACTGGGACTTGGGATGCTGGTTATTGGTGCACCGGGTGCCGGTAAAACGAACTTTATAAATGCTAATCTGAAACGAATATTAGAAACAATGGAATCGGATGATGTCATCATAGTTTTTGATACTAAAGGGGACTATCTGACAGAATTTGGTGGTATGATTGCAGATCGGGACAAAATAGTGATCGGTACTGGAGAAGAGTATAGGAATGAAACAAGTTATCATAATATTTTTGCAGAGATCATGCCACGGGGAATGGATGGGAGACTTGTGTACACTATGGATTCAGACACGGATGCTCTGGATTTTTCTACCCAGTTATTCAGTAAAATGGATAGTGAAATCCAGCCGGTATTTCCTGCCATGGCGGGACAGATTTTTGCAGCAGTTCTTGTGTATTATATGAGGACATTTTGGAAAACAGATCAATCAAAATTTAATAATAAAGAATTGCTGCGCTTTTTTTCACATAGTACCAATGAGGATATTAGAAATATTCTGTGTCTTGATTATATGAAAGATTACAGAAAGTGTACGGATTATATCTCTGGAAAGAGTAGTGAGACACAGGGGGTAAACAGTTATCTTGGTGCAGTAATTGGAAAAATGTTTATAGGACCATTTGCAGAATCGTGCTGCGGGAGAGAATTTTCGATGCGAGAAGTAGTCTACGGAAGTAGAAAAAAAGTGCTGTTTATTGAGTATGATTTGCAGAGAGGAAATGTTCTTGCACCTATGTATGGGATGCTGATAGACAGAGCATTGGCATATGCGCTTGGCGGACGTGAAAAAGTAAAAAAGAATAAGTATTTTTTACTTGATGAAGCATTATTACTGCCAAAGCTGGAGCATTTACAGAATAGTACCAATTTTGGACGTTCGCAGGGAATAAAAATTATTTGTGGAAGTCAGAATATTGAAGGATTTGAAAGTCTTTATGGTGAAGCCGGAGCAAAGAATATGCTGTCATCATTCCAAAATATTGTTGCATTTAAGGTGACTGATTATGATACAAGACAGTTTCTTATACAACGGCTGGGAGAAAACTATATAAATCACTCAATATCTGCACAGCAACAGTCCTTAAATGTTCAAAGAGAGGGGCATACGATTGAGGATTGGCAGCTTCTCTCATTGCAGAAAGGAGAAGCGGTTGTATCTCTTGCCTGGGAAGACCCGTTTTTATTTAAAATGCCTTTATACCAAAGAACACTAAAATGAAAGGGGAAATGGTGATATGAATAACAAAAATTCGATTACGCGTCAGTGCAAATATTTAAATGAAGCAAGAAGAGTAAAAGCCGGCAGTGTTACAAGTGACGAGTTTTTTTGTAGAGTAACAGGAGATCTTTTAATAAGTGGAAAAGATGCTGGAAACATGAGATTAGTAGAGAATCTTGTACATAATTATTTTGTCAGGGATGATCTTCCGACTATAGTACTTACAAGTCATATGCAGTTGACAAAATCAATTGGTATACGTGATAGAAAGAGACAGATTATTACAAGCAGGGATAATCGTAATTATATGCCTTTCTATAATATGGATGCACAGCAGATTATTCCATTAGTAAGTTATACAGTAGATAAGCTTGGATATAGTGGGATGAACAGTAAGGTATTGCTGTATTGTTCATCAATACTAAATATAGTAGTCACTCAATATCCGTTGTCACTTCCAGCAATAACGAAGCTGCTGGAAGAAGACGATGATTTTATATCAGGTCTTGCTATTCACGCAGGACTGTCAAATGTGGTAGCTGATAATATCAGGGCAAATCATGAAGCAGGAATTATTTTGCGTAGAGTTTTTGAATACATTGAAAATGTTTTTGGAGAAGTATATGAACCGGGGCGTGACTCAAAATATAATTTTCAAAGTGCGGTCATGGGGAATGTTAATGGAATGATTATGTTTGTCTGCTCATCAGATCAGGAACTTATGAATAAGTGGCTGAAAGATGAAATATATAACACGATAAAATGTAACATAAAAATCAGAGTGATTTTGGATGAGGTTCCGTTTATTAGCCAAAATGATGAACTGATCAAGTTTCTTCTTACTTCAAAAAAACAGGGACGTATAGAGCTGGTTCTTGTTACAAAAAATGCATTAGATGTCGTTTCTAATGGTTCAGATTTGGATTTTGCAAATATTATTATGTTTCAACACAGTACTCCGACAGCGGTAGATGATATTTCAAGAGCCGTGTTTGGTACATTCCAATATCATTATCCTGTTTCTGGAATTGGTGATGTACCGCATATACTGTTTTCTGTAAAGAAATCAGTTCACTGGGATATACGTACAGAGGAAAGATTGAGAGTATGCAGTAAGGATTTATGGGCAAGACAGTCTGTTTTTGGGTATTCATCTGATTATCTGGCAATAAAGACCACTGCTAATGAAAATGTGTATCTTGCCCCCACCTCTGAATTTATACCATTTAATAATAAAAACGAAGTAAGGATAGTATAAGTTTCAAAAAGGGTTTCAAAAACCAAAGCTTTTAAGCCTATATTTAATAGTCTTGTTGATTTAGTATATAGTTACAAACAAAGAAAGGGGGCACAAATGAGGCACAGAAACAATATCTTTGAGCAGGAGACGTACAGAGGAACGGGAATTAAGGCTATGTCGGCTGTACAATTAACTGTAATAATTCTTTCTGCAATATCTGTGATAGCAGCAGTTTATATTGTTGCTAATTTCAATGAAATTACAGCACGGATGGCAATATTTGCCGCAAATATTTTAACATCCGGAATGCCGCTTATTGTGGCAGCTATCGCAGGTATTTATCTTGTTATAAGAATAAAGTGGAAATGGCGTACAAGATTTTGGAGGTGATGAGATATTATGAATGAATATCAGGAACTCACAGTATGGGATGTTATAAAGCGGTTTATTGCTGGATGGGTGGTGGGATTGGGAATTTTGGCTGTTTATAGCTGTGTTAAGTACAGGAAGTGTATAGGTGCAGTATTTACAGATTCAGTATTAAGTTGGATTAACGCGGTTATACCGATTATTATTGTACTATTTGCAATTATTTATATGATTAAATCAATATTCAGATAGAGCGAATGGAAAGGGAGAAAAATATGATTAAAACAGGCGAATACAGCAACAGATATGGTAAAATGAAAAAAGCATAGGTGTTTAGAAAGTAGGAACTGTATCGAGGTTGCATTGATAAAGCATGTGGGTGAATATTATAGTAATTATGGCACATGAGGTGTAAATGATACAGTGCGTGAAGTTATTACAGTAGAAACGGTATATAATCGTAATATAGATAAATATCGTGGAAATGACTGTACTAGGAGAAAATATAGAACATATCTGTATTACAAATGTTCCGTAAGATGGAAATACAAGATGATTGAAGTAGTGCGACATGATAAAATAAAACAAATAGCTTTTAATGAGAAAACTTATGTTTAAAGTGATTAATCTTTTTGAAATTACTTCTCAATAAAGAGGCTAAAACAAATAGTGAAGAAAATAGGAGATTAGAAACTTGGAATATAGATTATCATATATCACAAAAAATGAGGAACAATTGGATTGTACGTTAAAAAAAATTTTTTTCTGTTCGCATTGGAATGATTTAGATAAATTGCCCAAAATAGCAAAGCTTGTTTTTGATGATTATAAGTGCTCAATATGGTTTCATAATAAGTATGATTATGTGTTAGATTCTTGTATAAATGAATCTTTGAGCAGTATGGCTTTATTTATTATACCAGTGACATCTGTTTTTTTGAGTACTGATAATACTGTTATTCTAAAGGAAATAGAATTTGCATTAAATAATAATGTTCCAATATTGCCAATAATTTTTGAGAAAGGAATAGATGATATTTTTGCAGAAAAATTTGGAAACATTCAATATATTAGTATTTTAGAATGTGATATAACAGCCATAGATTTTAAGATAAAGATTAAACGATTTCTTAATAGTATTCTTATAGGTGAAGAATTAGTTGATAAAATAAGGGATGCTTTTGAGGCATATGTTTTTATAAGTTACAGAAAGTGTAATCGAAAATATGCAAATGAATTGATGCAAATGCTTCATCAAAATAAAACACTTAGATCATTAGCTGTATGGTATGATGAATATTTAATCCCAGGGGAAAATTTTAACATTGCAATAGATAGGGCAATTAAAAAAAGTGGAGTATTTGCATTAGTGGTAACACCGGATATTTTGCAGGATCCAAATTATGTAAAAGATATAGAGTATCCTTATGCTATGGCGTTGAAAAAAGACATAATACCAGTTGAAATGGCTAATACGAATCATGCTGAGCTTGAAAAAAAATATCATGGTATTAAGAAGGTTATAAATAAAAATGATGTAAACAATTTATATTCTGTTTTTTTAGATATAGTAAGGAAGTCGTCATTGAAAATAAATAAAGATAACATTTTGCACAGTTTTTTTCTTGGGCTAGCTTACCTTGAAGGGATTGATGTTGAAATTAATTATCAATATGCTAAGAATCTAATAGAAGAGGCTGCAAAAAGAGGCATAAGTGATGCAATCAAAAAAATTTTCGAAATGTATTCTGATGGATATGGTGTGAATAGGGATTTAAAATTAGCTAATAAATGGGGAGAAATTTTATTAGAAAAGCTGATAAATAGAGAGAAAAATAATTCAGTATTATTATTGGTTTTTGAAATATTAGTAAGATTGGCAGAAAATTACATAGAGGTAGGAGAAATTAATACTGGTAGAGTAAAATATCAATTAATACTTGATTTGACAGAAAATAGGAATGTATATATTTTTTTAATATATCGATTATTTACTTTTAAACACCTTGCGTTGCTAGAAAAAGATGAAGGAAATTTGTTGCTTGCAGAGGAATTAATGTTGGAAGGAGAAAATACATTAAAAGAAATATATTCATCAAAACAAGATAATTTGGTATATATACATGATGAAATTAGTTTTTACCATGAATTAGGTGATATAGCGTTATTACAAGAGAATTATGTTAAATCAAGGAAGTATTTCTCGGCAGCATTAACTCTATCTAAAAAAAATATGTCATTAGATAAATCTGTTAATACAGAGTATGATTTGGTGCGTAGCTATAGAAATATGGCATGGTTAGAATTTGAGTTTTATCATTTGAAAGAGGCTAAAAATTATTGTGTTGAGGCATTAGGGGGGATTGAAAGAGCAGAGAAAAAAATAATAGTTGATGAAAATGATTTTTTTTCTGAAAAATTGTCTCTTTTTCGACTGCTTTCATTAATTTATCAAGAGAATGATTGTATAGATAAAGCGTTAGAATGTATAAATGTTGCAGTTGTGTTAATAAATGATAACAACAGAGACTTGATAAATGATAAAATTAATAGCATTATAGTGTGCTTGGCATATGGGGAAGCATACCTAAGAAAAAATATTGATGAGGCATTGGAAATATTAAAATGTACATTGAATACATGTGAATCAATGTTTAATAAATTTAGGATAAGAAAATTAGCATACTTGTTAGTGGAGAATTATTATCTTTTGGGGGAAGCATACAAAGAAGAAAATGATTATTATAAATCTATATTTTTTTATAAAAAAGCATTATCAGTAGTTGGAAATGAAGTGCCAAATGTGTTAAATGATAAAGTAAGGCTGTTATCAATATATTTAGAATTAGCTCAATTATATATTCAACAGACAAATATAGAAAAAGGATTACAATACTTAAAGAAGGGACAAGAGTTTGCATTTAAACTTGTATATTGTAAAAATGAATTGTTAGGTAATTATGAGATAAAAAAAATTAGGGGTGAAGTAAAGATTCATTATATTTTGGCACAATATTTTGAATTACTAGCAGAATATGAGGATAATGTTAATAATGAGAAATTATTACTCTATTGGGCAAAGAAATCTATAAAGTATGCATATGAAGAACATTTGAAATATCATGGAGATACTTGGGGTGGAGATAAACTATATTTTTCGTTGTGTCGTAAATATGCAACTATAAATTATAGATATGGAGTTCTGTGTAAAAAAAATAATATAGAAGTATCGAACAGGCTTTTTTCAAAGAGTATAGAATTATTATCATATGGCAATATATATTTAGTAGATAAAGCAATTACATGCATATGTTATGCAAAATTTATATATAATACAGTCGGCAATATAAGTAAAGTAATCAGTCTTTTGAAGATTGCATTGGAATGTGCTGTAAAAATGTGCGATAGGTTAATTCCTGGGTGTGAAAAAATCACACTAAAAGTAGTTGATTCATTATTGGAATATTTGCTTTTAGAAAAGAAATTTGATGAGATGGATGATATTTTTGAACTATTTAAAAACTTTAACTGGGAAGAAATTAAATTAAGCACAGAAGAACAAAAAACAATATGTCAAATATACAATAATATGAGTTACTATTATTTCGAGTTGCATGATATAAACAATGCCAAAAAATGTTGTGAAATGGTAATTAAATTTAGAGAGGCAATCAATGAATATGATAAGATAAGAAGTATAAACGATTTGGGACGGGCGTATAGTAATTATGCATGGATATTGTTTAAAAGTGCAGATTGGGAAAAGGCGGAGAAATTTTTATTCAAAGCAATTAATTTGCAAATAGATGCCATCAATACAGACAATAACAAATATAGAGAAGATTTTGTTCGCACATGTAATAGACTTCTTTTATATTTTAAAAAGGTCGGAAAAGAGAAAGAAGTTGATGAAATTATTGATGAGGCATTAAGGCACTCTGGAATTATATATGACACGGTAAGTCATTTGCTGATTGCAGGAGTATCAATTGACAACTAGTATGTGTGAATAGATTATAAAAGCTTAATGACTAGATAATAATAAGCTGATAAGGATGAAATAGCATAAAAGTTGACTAGTGGAAATGAATTTGTTGGTATTTGAAGAATAATATGTATGAACTTACTATGACAATTGTATATAATTGCAACACAGACATAAATTTTAGTAAAAGGGTTGTATAATCAGGAAATATTGAAAATATAATGATAACGATAGTTTAAATAGAAGGAAAAGGTGTTAATTATGTATAAAATAATCAAAAAACAGGGGAAAATAGTAGAAGCATATAGACTTGGTGAAGATAATGTTTTATTTAAAAATTTGCAGAAAGAAAACAAATTACTTGATCTTCATAATGGTAAGTACGAAGTATTTTCACAGGAAGCAGTTAATTCAGAAAGTGGGCATGGACAAGTGGCTGAAAAAGGAGATTGGATACGCCTGGATAGTGCGGGATATCCATATCCTTGCACGGATGAGTGGTTTAAAGAGAATATGCGGCATATAGAAGGTGATAAGTATGAGCAAATTCCTAAGCCGTTAATGGCGTGGGACTGTACACAACATATGTGTCAGGAAATATTCTTCTTAATAGAGAAAAAAGGATTGAAAATAGATGAAAATAGTCAGCAAAAATACTATAGTGCGATATTATGGGGAAATCCAGAAGCGGCAGCAAAGAATGCTGTAATTGTATTTTATGATATATCATATGATCAGGACGGCATGATCGTTGATGCGGAATATAATTTTGTTGAGAGAGGAGAGTTTAATAAGACATATAATATTATCTGATATATAGTATAATAGCATAAAATGTATTTATTATATTTGCATAATTTGGTATAATCTGTTTAGCTAATAGCGGCTCTTTAGGAGGGAAAATATGCTGGATATAAACAGATATAGACTTAATTTATATGAACTGTTGTATAAATACCCATTATGTAATTATATGACAAAGACAGAGGATGTCTATCGTAGAACGCAGGTAATGTTTATAGGAGGCAAAGAAAAGGCTGTAGAAACCTATAAAACAATGTTTTGGGCATCCCAGTATCCTGATAGTATATTGCACATGACATATTGCGGTGAAGCAGAAGAAATTGATTATGTAAAGGGTATTTTTGAAGACAAAGTGATGTTTCCGGCTTTTGATGAATACTTGGATAAAGGTTATGCAGAAAAGCTCGATTATGTTAATGACAATGAGATTTTAATTGATACAAGGTATCACTATATAATAATTGCAACAGGTGATGCATATAAGGATTGGGAGCTGCTTATTAAATTGGAGTCTGTTTATGGAAATAGCAGTGATTCAGGAAAACAGGTTATGCTGGCTGTGTATAATGATGGTCTGGCTGATAAACTTGCGAGTTTAAATTGGGACAAGGTGTCCAAAAACGTAAATATTATTCAGTTTGAAATGTCAGATCAGCAGATAAAAAGTTCTGATTTAAAGAGAGTTGCTGCTAATATGAACTTGGCATATAGTCTTATGTATGATCAGAGATTAAATATAGATAGTAATTTAAAAGAATTTGATAATATGTGTAATGAGGAGTTTGAAATTATCAATTCTGATAAATACGATGCAGATTCTTCTTATGCAAGTGCAGTAAGTATTTCCTCAAAATTAGCGTATTGCTTAGAGTACTCTAAAGAGAATGGACTGGATACGGAATATAATGGCAATAAAGCTGTTTCGATATTGACAACTGCTATTGCACAGAATAATGACTTATATAAACAACTTTATTACTGGGAACATAAGCGCTGGAATGCTTATATGGTGATGAGAGGTTATAGGCAGCCTCAAAAGGAAGAGTGGGATTTTGTTTACTCGCATGGTAATAAAAATGTTGATATAAAACGTAAGTTACATGTGTGCTTATGTGAATCCGGTAAACAGTTAAATCAAGATATGAACAAGCCTTCTTTTTGGAAATCAATAAAAAATAAGCTCGATCCATTGGATTATGTTTCGTATAGTTGTAATTTGATTGCTTCAAATAAGGCTAAGGAAATAGAGAATAATATATATAGTAAATACAGTTTTCTAAATGGTATTTTGTTTAAAGAATTAAAAGAGTCGATTGAGAATTTGTTTCTTGATGTTGGAAATGCAAATGATGATTTTAGGCGAACATATAATTTCTATTTACAGATTCCGGAGGTGCAATCAAATAGAATTATCAGAGAACAGTTTGAGCAGTTGAATGAAGAGATGAATGTGGTTATCATAAGAAATAAGCATATTGATTTCTTTAAATATGATGCACAGCTTGTAAAGTTAATACCATTTGTAATTTGGTATGGTAGGAAATATTCTGAAGTGTTTGTTTTTTCAAAAGGAATTGCAGCAAATGATGTAATAATTCCAACCCTATTGTATGCAAAACAGGCATATTTTGTATCAGATACTGTGGTTGATAAGTATAAAATGGTTATAAAAAGGTATTTTGAGGAACGGGGAGATAATACAAAAGTACAATTTATATCATATGATGAGATGCTGAAATTAGTAGATAATAAAAGTATTGACAATTATGTGATAACAGGAGAGGGAGAAGAAAAAGAGGACTTTATAAGCACAAAAAATAAAGTTGTAAATGTAAGATATGATATACAGAAAAATGAGATAAAAAATAGAATATTTGTTGGGCTTAATAATCAAAGCATTTCTGTAAGAGAATTTATAAGACTTCAGGGCGGTGATGTACAGGCAGAGTATAGAGATACGTTGTCGAGGAAAACGTATGCAGAGTATGAAAAATTATTTTGGAACTTTTCAGAAACAAGAAATTCTGGAACATACAAATATGTTCCATGGAATAAAGTGATAAAGATTTTTACTGAAGATAGCAGACAAAAAAATGGAGCACTTCAGATTGAAAATAAAAATGTGTTACTTACAGCGAATAATAAGGATATGATATATGTCTGTGATATATGCTTATCACAAGAAAAATATCTAAATAACTTACTTGACAATTTTCTTATAACATTAAGTGATTACCATCTGATAGGTAATTTTAATGTTGTTTTGAAAGATAAAAATGTAAATATACAATTTATAACATATCATAAAGAAATCTGTGAAATAGTTGAATCGTATCAAAAACAGGATGCTGAATGTATAATTGCAGATTTGGTTATGGGAAAAAAGAATTTGAACAGAAACGATTTAATTATACAGTATTCTAAAGATATTTGTATCGCAATTGATAAGAGTAAAAATAGAAATGAGTTCAGAGCCCAATATTATGAGCCATTACTCAAAGAACTTAAAATCCTTGGTGCAATATACGATTATCAGGTCAAAGATGGTATGTTGATAAGTGTCCTCATAAAGGATATGAGGATAATACTGAACCTGTTTGAAAAAGAAGGGGATATTTTTGAGAAAATAGCATATCACAGATTCAGAAATTCAGCTTTTTTTGATGATGTAAGGAATGGGGTATATTTTTATTGGAATAGAGATACATATGATAAGGCTTCACAACAGAAAAAACTTAAAAATATTATAGAAGATATATCAAAAAATGATATTGTGGGACTGATCGATGCTGACACATTTTGTGAATTACATAATCAGGTATATAGTACAGATATATTCGATTACCAAAAATCACAAGTAAGTAATGAAATTGATGTAATAGCAACTCGTGGAATGCAGGCATATTTTGTATCATGTAAGGCTGCTTCAGATATCGTAATGGGGTACGAACTGGAAATTGCAAATCATGCGAAGAATGCAGGTGCTGTTCCAGTGTTATGCACATCTAAGAAAATAGAGAATAATAGTGATGCAGTGTTAAGCCGGGCATCAGAAGTGGACAAGATAGTATTTATTGGTAAGGATGAGTTGATGGAGCAAAATGATTTTAATAATCAGATTGAACAATTAATGTTGATATGAGAATTTGCTTAGAATAGTGAGGAGAGTGAAGAATACGGAAAAATATTATAATGTGAAAAAATGAGGACGTTATGTGATGTTGATAGTAAATATAAGACAACATGGCAAGAGCACCAAAAAAGAAACTAGGTGCTCTTACCACCAAGGGACAATGAGTTAATTTATGATGAATTATCCCATGCATATGAGTAATAGTTATTTACTATTTAACGAGAATATCTTCTTCAACAACATTTTCTGGGTACAGAGCGATTGTTATTATATCGGCTGTTGCGTCTATATTCGAAATATCAGTAGATTTGAAGTCAAATGGGGTTGTAACACCACGTTCTCCAATGTTTTCATATCGTTTCTTTTGATCGTCACTCATACAGCTATATTTAGCTTCATTGTAAAGAGCATTAGAAAAATTTTCTAATTCGTTTAAACCACATATACAGCCGTGTAATTTTGCAATATACAGTTGGTGTTTGAGATTACCATCTTTCATATAGTTCAGAACCTGATCAGGGGAAGCCGGTTCCCAACCACGAGATAAAGCCCATCGTAACCATCTTGAATGTTCAAAGTTAAGAAGATTTTGTTGGTTATTTAAACGACATGAGCTAAAAAGGTTCGCTAGTTCATCAATATCATTAGGAATCAGATAAGGTGCAATTTCTGAATCTGATGATATGATATGACTTGTATCGTTTGTTTCGGTTTGAAACAGGCGATATGGCATGGAAAGAGCAACTGCCATCGATGAATCATGATTATAGCTTCTTAAAAAATAATCTTTCAGTTTCTCAAGATTTTGTGTGCATGAATCTGTGGTATTGGCATGACTATACTGTAAATGAGTCGATTGTGCTACTTTTTCCAGATATCCACCATCTAAGTTTTCGAAAGAGTAACGATCATTTATGATTCCAAATGGCTTGACATTATAGTTGTTAAACCATTGATTTCCACTATCCACATTTTGAATAACTATATGATCTGATAAATGGGCTATATTTGTGTCTGGACAATAAAAGGTAATTATTGGCAGAGAACTGTTTTGAAGTTTCTGGTTAGATGAGATAAGGTCACGAATTGACAGTTCTCGTAACTTTATCGCAAAATTTAAATTCTCTGCGCTGTCGCCAATATCTATTACATAATAGTTATATGCCGATATCGGATTTTTGCAGTCGCGAATAGCATTTATTGTATCGCTGGAATTGATTGAGTCAACTTCATATGGTTTATTAATAACAATTTTTGAAATAGAATCGGAATCTGGAATTTTACCATATATACCAGGACACTGAAAACGTAGTTGTTGTTCGATTTCCTTTGCATTTGGACCAATAATGTTAATTGAAAGCGTGATTTTTTTGTAGTGAAAACATCCAAGCCAAAAAGCCTCTTTCACCAACCAACAAGCCAGTTCTGTATTATGATTACTAATAACAGTAAATGATAAAGTAATTGCTGTATTACGCAAATTTCGACCTGTAATATACTGGATAGGTTGGAATAAAGGATATTGATATAATAAATATTGAGCGGCCCATTTATTGTCATCAATGATATAAACCCGTACAGTGTAATCTCCCAATCTTTTTAATGCTGTATCAATTAATGCAGAGTATTCATCTTCTTTAACTCGAATATAAATGGCTATTTTATACCATTTAAGTAACATTTTTTTGCTATTAGCTAAGCTGGCTTCTTTTTGTAAATATGATATGCGGTCCAGTATATATATTAAATCTTGAAAATTTTTTTCAGAATTATCGTCAAATAACAGAAAACGACAATCTTTATCTAAATTACTTATTAAGTCAATTTCATGCATCCATTGTGATTGGGTAGCTGCGAAGCGGATAAGTTTTTTTCTGGTTTTGATGTTTTTCATTTCTTCTGGCAGAGAATTTTTGAATGCTACAGTATATTTGTTTACAGCATTAAGGATGATTCTGGCTTTCCCTTTAGCTTGTGAAAAATCACGTATAAGAGGAATTGTTTCAAAATCTTGCTTGTATTCCTTTTTATAGCGTTGAATTGCACTAGTACTGCCGAAATGGATTGCTTCTAACAATAATTCTTTGGATGTAATGTATTTTTTACAATTTTGTGGTTTCGCATTGACATTACTTTCGATAGGAATATTGTGGTCTAATGTACATATGGCACAATGATAGTATGCATCTGCAATAATTTTGTCATCTGCTAATTTGCAGTTAGTTATTTTATAAAATAATACTGAAGCTTCTTCATATTTGCCATTATCATATAATTTAAGAGCTTCTTTATATATATTAGCAGTTTTATTTTTTTGTAATGTAACATAGGACATTATTTCTTCATTGCTCTTGGTGGAAGTATTGTCTTTTGAAGACATAGAAGGAAAAATGAGGTTTGCTAAATCTGTAGCTTGCTTGCTATTTTGGTCCCAAATTGGCCAAGTTACTGCTATGCATACAAGGCAGGTAATCTGATCAATGAAATCAGCGTCTAAAAGGGTTTGTTTATATTTCTGCTCATTTAGAGGATTTTTGTTACCAAAATTCTGATTAATTAAAACTTTAATAGCTTGTGTATATTTCTCTTTGTAGTTTGCTTCTTTAGGGAACAATTTAAATAAATCTTCTAATTTGTTCTTGAGATCATGATAAAAAGGAAAATCGGAAAAGGTATAATTTCCAGATTTTGCACAATTAAAGATATGCATAATTACAGCCTGATAGTCTTTTTTTCCTTGTGCATTATTAAAGTATTTGTTAAACTGCGACTTGGGTTTGTCAGTAATATCAATACCATCAAATCTTCTGCGATATTTGGGAGCCAAGAGCTTGCGTACGAGAACTTTCTGCATTTCTATCCCGGTATCAGAATTAAACTCCTTGCCTAATTCATCTAATTCATCCTGCTTCATGTATTTTTTTAAATTGTCGGTAAAACTTCTTGGAAAAAGTCCTCCCAATGTAATCATTAAATTCTTATCAGTGTTTTTCTTAAGATCAAATATTATCAACTTAGTTTTTGAATCAATAATTTTCAAGGCAGTATTTTGATCGTTGATTATGATGAACTTTTCTGAATCAAAATTATCCATACTTATATCCTCCGTGTGCATTCGTTTAATAATTACAGATTATTTATAATAGTAGTATTTTACTAAATCATTGTATCATATTTTGTGGTTAAAGGAACAGAAGAGTTTTACTTTATTTATTAGGATTTGGGGACTTTTCGCAGAGTTGATAAAGTTTCAAAAATATAAACAAATGTCTAATATAAGTTGCTTAAATATGCAATATGTTAAATTTCGGAAACACGAGAAATATGTTTAAATAAAATCATCAAGGGAACATAGCGCATAAGGGAGGTAACAATCATGAAAAAATTTAATACTAAACATGCTATAAAAAATAACTTTGTATCTACAGAAGAAAGAGAAGGAGTGTTAATAAATAGAGTAAAACTCAGTAAGCAGCGTCATAAGAAACTTGATAAGGGAAAAGGGAAAAAAGTTGGTTTTATTGAATCAATTGTATTAAAGATTGCCGGTTACTGTGATGGGCGTAAAGGATTACCACGTCAAACTGATGATAATGCATGGTATTCGCCATTTATGAGCCGCGATGTAAATAGTTACGAAGAGTTTTGTAGCCATATATGGGGAAGCCTTCAAATTGAAAATGAAGTAGCTTATGCAAGACTGGAGGAACTGATGGATAAAATTTTACAGGAAAGGGGGCTGATAAATACAGCAAAATCGAAATTAGAAATTGCTTATAATTTTGAGAAAGAATTGGAGCTAAGCAGAAAGAAAGGAGAAGATAAGCTGACGGATGCTCAAATTTATGCAAGGCGGAAAGCTGAGAAAGATAAGAAACTTGTAGCATTAAAAAAGAATGTTGCGAGACTTGAGCAGGAGTTAAAGGAAGTGGAAGATACATTTTCAGAACTTCACAGCAAATTGGTTGAGGATGATAATACCACTCGTCTTATATGCTATCGTGTCAAAAATCATATTTTGATGCGTATTGATATATATTGGAATTCTGTTTTAAGGCATCATCCAGATAATGCATGTATGCCGGTTTTACCAATATTGGAAATTAAGGATGATGCTGAGGAAGTGTATCTTCGTCAACATAAGGAATTGATGAAACGAGCAACCACATTTCATGACTTGATTCAGGATGAAGCAACTAAAAAGGAGGTAGCATAAATGTTTGGACAAAAGAAGAAAAAGGCACAGTTTAATATGATGGGTGATTCAAGAGTTACATGTTACGATTTCATTCGTCGCTTTGATGAGTTATTTGAATCTTATCGTGCGGCAGACTATAAATTATACCATCGACTTAGTGAAGAGGAAATGAGACCAAAGTTAGATCAGCATCTGGAAGAATTATTCACAGGGGATGTCGATGATGCTAATGGAGATATGCTTGATAGTATTATTTTGGCTTCATACAGAGAATCTGTTACTAATTTAAATGTGCAACGCCTTAATCATAAAGATATGAATCGACGTCTGATTGCAAAAAGAGTTTCTGACTATGCAGATTTTGTGAGAATTCGAGAAGAACGGCAGAAAGAACTGGAGCAGTTGGAAAAGGAATATGAAGATGTATGTAATAAAATTGCAGCGATAGAAGAGAGGTAAAAAGTATGAAAAAAGAAAATAACAAAATCTGGTCAATGAATAAAAATGGAGAGATAGTAAATGAGAATCTTCAGAAAAATAATATCAAACGCTTTAAAGCAGATACACCGTTTGATAATAGTATCGTTCCGTATCTGATTATGATCTTCTGTGCAACTGTGGATGGATTTGTATTTTACAGTCTATTTAGCAGGATTTCATATGACAGTCCGGTGACATTAGGAGTACAAATTTCCGGTTTCCTTTTTGGATTTGATGTTGTGCCGATTTTTATCGGCATTCAATATAAGCGTTTACGACAGGGACTGACAAAGGATAAATTCATATTGATTATGGCATTGATTGTGTGTTGCCTTGTTTTTGCAATGAACATTGCTCTCCGAATTATGACAATTGATTTGGTGTCACCTTCACCGGCAAGTAATGCGATAAGTTATATGGGAGAAGTAGTTCAGGAAAATACTGAATCCAATGTTGGCTCTACAGCAATTGCTCTAACAATTTTTGGTATGGGAATTCCAGTTGTGACTTCGCTTGGCAGTTGTCTGATTAGTTTTATTACATACAATCCATTAAACATCAAAAAGAGGCGTATAGCTGAGATGATAGAAGATACCCGTGATGACATTAGACGTTTCGATGCGATTATTGCTGATTATGATGCAGAACCTGATTTTGCAAAATATCTAGAGGAAGAGGATGAAGCAAAATACCAGGAGATGAAGATGTTGCACAGGGCATTGGTGATTAGTCACTGTGATTATGTTAGGGAACGTTTAAAGGAGCATCTGGGAAATCCGACATCAAACAATGTGCTTTCTGAGTCTTCATGTGAAACTATTCTTGCAAGATTGGATAAGGAACTTGGATTGCTAAATGCACAAAACAATGATGAATTAGTGCCGGTGGAGCCTATAGAAGAAGAGATAAAGTATAAAACTATGATTCAAGATAACAGAGCCATTGCTTAAGGAGGACGTACAATGCAGAAGAGAATAACAGCATTATTAACAACCATTTGTTTAATTATTATGGCAGCCAGTCTTACTGGATGTGGTGGAAAAACATCAGCAGAAGAGTCTTCTGGGCGAGCAGCGGTTTGCTATGTGATAGCTCCAACTGCAAATTCGCAGGGGCTTAACTTCAACTCTCCGCTTGTGCAGGATACAATTTATGATACTATTCTAAATTACGGTTATATTTCAGTAGTGGTGGTTGATGGAAATCCAGAACTTGTTGCAGCGGACAGTTACGATATTGATGCACAGTATAAGAACGCTTCAAAAGAAAAACTGAAGACGGATGCACGATCAAAAGCGACAAACTTAATTACATATATGGAGAATCAGATAGCCAATGATCCTCAAGTGGATTATCTGGAGGGCTTGCGAATGGCGGTGCGTTCTTTGTCATCGCTGGAAGGATATGATTCCAAAACAATTATACTTATGGGAACAGCACTTAGTACACAGGGAACGCTCAATTTTAAAAACAATTTGTTGTCTGCTGAACCGGATATGGTAGTTGATCTGTTAGAGGAAAAGGAGGAAATTCCGAATCTGGACGGTATTACGGTGGTTTCACAGCAGATGGGGGATGTGGCATCTCCACAGCAGAAACTCTCACAGGCTCAAAAAAAATGTCTGCAGGAAATCTGGGCGGGTATCGTAGAACGTGGTGGAGGAACGTTTGTCTATAATGATATTATGGCAAATCCTGTTGATACAGAGATTACTTATCCCGAGGTTGATAATGTCGAGCTTCCGACAGAGACGCCAATCGTATTCGATGAAGGAGCACTTGATGAGGATGAAAGTCTGTTAGAAAATCCTGTTATGCTTACCGAAGAGCAGGTATCTTTTGTACCGGATAAAGCCACTTATCTTGATGAAAAAGAGGCAGTGTCTACAATTCAGCCAATTGCTGCTTACCTTATGGAAAATACACAAATTTCAATTATGCTTGCTGGTACTACCGCTGGTGATGAGGATAGTGATTACACTATGACACTTTCCAAAAAGAGGGCTGATGCAGTTCGAGAGACATTAATTCATCTTGGCGTAGATGAATCTCGTATTGTTTCTGTAGGGCTTGGATCTAACAATCCTTGGCATGTGTATGGTGCAGGTTATGAAGGTAGTATTGCCGCCAGCAATAGAGCTGTTGTGTTGCTTGATGCTTCCTGTGATACCGCAAAAGAAATTTTGAGTGAATAGAGTTAGTCATGGCTCTCTGTAGATGAATTCTAATAATTGTTAATAGAGAGCCAAGCTAAATTAGTAAGAAATGTTTCAAAAATTAGTTTCAATTAAACAGTAAGCCTTGTAATGAAGAAACAGAAATATTATGAGAAACTATACTTGTAAAAGAAAGAAGGAAAAGCTATGAGAAATAATAGACATATGGAGTTTGTGAAAAGTATCCAGTTACTAGGAGAGGAAAAAGAAGATAGAAATGTTCAGAAAATGCAAAGTATCAATATAAATAACCTGACAGAAGCAGAAGATATTGACATTAAGAATAATTTAGAAAAACGTTTTGAAGAACTATTTTGAAATACTTAGGATGAGTAGATTATTAAGAAGATTATTAGAGCAAAAACCAATAATCTTTTGATTATAAAAGTAGAAAGAAGGGAATGTTATTATGAGCAAAAGAGAATTTACACTATTCCTAGCAATTATCTCTATTATTTGTTTAATAGTAATAAGTTTTGTGGTTTTTAAAAGGCTTAATACGAATAACAAAGAGAGCAATGAAAACAATCCAGAAGAATTTTCCATTTATGAGTCAAGCGAGTATCAAAGAATTATCAGCGAACCTCACGAACTTAATTTTGATCAGGAATATGATAAGGGGTATGCATACTTGGTGAATGACAGTGGAGAAATTATATCGAATCAAGATAAAATCGCAAGCTATATTTTTTCAGATGACATTTCTACAGAATCAGATTATTGCCGTTATATTGATACTTCATCGAAAAAAATCGGATATATGAATACACACGCTGAAATCAAGATTCCAGCACAGTACGAAGAAGCTGAAGAGATGAAAGGCGGGTTTGCAGTTGTCTCAGAAGATCTGGATAAGGGGTACTTTTATATTGATCAAAATGGGAATCGCCTTAATAGTGAAAATTACAAATTCTGTGATAGCTTTAATGATTTTCTGGCACGTGTGGAAAAGATGGATGGCAGCTGGTCAATTATAACGAGAGATAACAGAACGGTAGTTGAAAATTATGACAGTATAAACGAGCTACCATCGTGTCATAGTACTTTGACAGGCATAAAAGATCAGAAGGCTGTTATATTAAAATTGGACATGTATGACGAGATATACGAAACCAAAATTTTAGAAGACTCAGATTCTATTTCGGCTCCAGTATTTGATTGTTTTGCTATTACGAGAAATAATAATGGATATGGTGTGGTAGATATTATATCGGGAGAACAAGTAATTCCAAATTCATACGAAAAGATTGAGGATAGAATTATAGAAGATGATGGAAACTTGATTCGTGTAAAATTCATATGTAAGAATTCAAAAGGAGAATACGAAATTATTGAAAAGCAATTTTAAGATTCAAATGAAAAAGGATGTTCATAATTAGGAAAAATGATAATGAAAATGAATAGAAAATTAAAAAAAATATCGGCAGAGATATACAAGCCATACTACAATATGTTCTTCATTTCAATATGCATAGCTGTGTTAGGCATACTAATGATAACATCAGCTACATACACAGAATCAGGACTGTTTTATGTATCCAGACAGGTTATTTTTGTATTGATTGGGATTATGTTTATGATAGTAGGAGCACATATAGATATTGCTAAGAGGTTGTATAAATTATCAAAATTTTTGTATGTGACAGCTATTATGCTCCTGATTTTGCTTGTAACCCCTTTGGGCGTATCATCGCATGGAGCTACCAGATGGTTGCGTGTACCATTCATACAGTTACAGCCGGTTGAGATAGCAAAACTTGCTGTAATTGTATTATTGGCTGCCTTCATTTATAAGAAAAATCGTTATTCCAAATCTATTAAGTTCACAATATATTGCTGGATTGTCGGGATTATTCCTGCTTTGTTGACTTTAAAAGTCAGTTCAGATTTATCAAGTGCGCTGGTAATAATGGCAATCACATTTGGGCTTACATTCATTTTTAACAGGACTAAGAAAATGCATATTGTGGTATTACTTACCGCAGTCGGTTTGATTGCAGGATATATTTTGCACATAAAAAGCAATTTACCTGATCCAGCGCATATAGATGATTATTCATATAGAATAGCTCGTATAGTGGCCTGGCTGTATCCTGACAGGTATTCGGATGCCGCATATCAGTCGCAGGCTGCATTATATAGCATTGGATCAGGAGGATTCTGGGGTGTGGGACTCGGAAGAATGTATGTAAATATCCCGGAAGGACAGACGGATTTTATTTTTGTCCTGCTTACTCACCAGCTTGGAATTTTCGGCGGAATATGTCTTATTTTATGCTATGTGTATTTACTTTTTCAGATATTGAAAATCGCGTTGAATGCATGTTCATTGTATGAGACTATTTTGGTTATCGGTATTCTGATACATATTGCAACCCAGGTGGTCGTGAATATGGGGGTATGCACATCTTTATTGCCGAATACAGGCCTACCTCTAGTACTAATGTCTTATGGAGGGAGCAGCATATTGACCAGCTTTGCGGAACTGGCTATATGTGTTTCAGTTTCAAAAAAGAGTGTGGTTAAAGTGAGTAAAAAGATTGCTAAAGAGGAGTTGGGATAATATGGATATAATTGTTTGGATTTCGAGGATCGCGACATGTATATTGTTTGTTGTGGTGATATTTTTGATGGCGCAGGGAGAACGGATAAGTACTGCGGTGTTGGATGTTGCTTTATTATTGGGGATAATTACTATTTTTATAGGTGGGATAAGGCATGATCGGAAGTGAAAGTAAATCACATGGGTGATATTTTTGTAACATTCAATCTTAAATGTTATAAAAATATAACATTTAAGATTGACAATGCTTTGATATGTGATAAAATTAAAGTACACAAAAATGGAGGTGGATCATGAACGAGATTTTAGGGGAAAGAATAAAAGCTCTTAGAAGTGGAACGCATTTAACTCAGGAGCAAGTTGCAGATAAGATTGGCATAAGTCGTCAGAAATATGCCCGTATTGAAAATGGAACAAATAATATTACTCTTGAAATTCTGGCTCAGATTGCAAAAGTCCTTGGGGTTCAAGTGGCTGATATAACCAGAGTATTAGATGAGACTCCTGTTATAGCATATAGAAACGGTGATACATCTGGTTCATCAGAAAAAATTACAGAGATGTTGGATTTGTTTTATGCGAATAAGCATCTTTATACGAAATTACAGCATGATGATATTGGGTAGAGGTGTAGAGGAATGTTAGATATCAAGAAAAGGGATATTCGGAAAAAAGCTGATCAAATAAGAAGAAACATGAGAATAAGCAATTATGGAATCATGAATCTTTACAAAGAGTGTGAATCAGTCGGATGGAAGGTAATAAGATATCCTTTAGGTGAAAATGCGGACTTAGGGTTTGCAATGAAAAAAGATAAGGATATTATAATTTTTACGAATTCAAGTTCGAGATTATCTAGAGAGATTTTTACACTTGCGCATGAAATAGGGCATGCGGTATTACATATGGATAAAATGAATTCTTTTATAGATAATGGATTAACTCTTTCGGATCATAATACAGATGAGAGAGAGCAGGAGGCAAATTATTTTGCTGCGTGTTTACTTATGCCGGAAGAGTCTGTTGAGAAGTTTATGGATATAGAGCTGCTTGAGGAAAAACAGCAAGGACTTACAGCAATTGATATTGCAAAGATTATGTCTGAGTTTAACGTGAGCTTTGAGATGGTGCTTAACCGATTAGAGAGTATAGGAAAAATTGACTCAGTTGAGAAGGCTCAATTGGATAATCAAAAAAATGAGATTAGAGTGAGAAATCTTTTAAAAAGCGCAGGGGGGAATGCAACACTGAATGAGCCTAGTAATGTGCTGGATATTCCTTATGAATACATAGAATACGTTATTTATAATTACAATCATGGAGCTATTCCAAAAGAAACATTAGTGAAAGCACTGGATTGTTATAAACTAACGATAGACGATGTGAGCGATAAAATAAATGAACCTGTAGAAGATGATACTGATTTGGATGATTTGATAGGAGGTCTTAGCGATTGAAAGCCTCTTTAGACACGAATGCAATTATTCATTTTTATAAAGCTGGCTTAGAAAACATTATTTTCTCAATGTTTGTTGATGGAGTAATAATTTATGATCAGATCAGAAATGTTGAGTTAGAGAATCATGGAGAAGAGATTTTAGAGCGGGTAGATGAAGATATTGCTAATGGGAAAATAAAAATATATACAGATGCATTATTAAAAGAGCTGGCTGTATACAAAATGTTTAAGATCAATGTAGAAGAAAATAGACTGCTATATCAGGCAGGGGATTTGGGTGAGGTATATGCAATTTCATTGGCACAGACCATAGGGGCATATTCTTTGATTACGGATGACACTAAACCGGGAGGTCCATATGCATCGTTACTTCAATTAGATTATGATATTATCCCATTTAATTTTACGGATATTTTACTTTTGAGATACTTGATGGATACTGCTGATGCTGAACAAACAGTTAATGATTTTAACAGTATAAATGAAGAGTCAATGTTAAACTGGTCGTTTGCATCTCAGATTAAGAAGTTTATTAAACGATTTGTAAGTGATCCATATAAGGATGAAGAAAGAGAATGGATGAATAGGTTTATAGAAAAGTATAACATTAGATTAAAAACAAAATTTTTAGAACTTCGTCAACTTATTGAATAAGTCCTTCATTTTTTAGAGAAAATTTAGATAGAGGTTTTTCTAAATATGATATAATAAGCATAAGATTGGTGCCAAACACTAATCCTATGCTTATTAATTTATTCAAATGGAGAATACTATGAAGATAAAAACAAAACTTGCTATATCATTCTGCATAATTATTTTTGTGCCTGTTGTGCTCACCAGTATAGTGCTTGTGGGCTTCAATAAGATTCAGCTAAAGGCCATAAACAAGACATACGGCATGGAGGATGCGGGCATGCTCGCGCTCACTGACACGGTGCAGTTTCTGAACAAGGTGACAGGGCACACATATGATGAGCTCGAGAAGACATCGCTCATAGAACCATCCAGGCTTCTTGATAGTGATTATCTGACTAAGATAAATAAGAAGCTGGAGAAGAAGTATTCATATCTCATAGTGAAAAGTGAAGGAGAGCTCATTTTCAATGGCGGAATTGACAATGATGATATTTTGAGAAAGCTTCCGCGAATATCCAATAAGCAGAGCAGTTCTGATGTGAGCAGCTATATGGACAGTGATGATAAGGTGCTCATAAAGCAGCTCAATTTTCGTGACAGTGATGGTGACGAGGCGAGTCTTTACATAGTGACATCAACCGCGTGCGTGATACCTGAGGTCAGGACTGTTTTGATAGAGGGAGCATTTGCACTTGTATTGATACTTCTTACTACGGCTGCCATGCTTATAGTGTGGATATACAGGAGTATCATCACACCGATAGAGAGGCTGCGTATTGCCGCTGAAAATATCAAGGATGGCAATCTGGACTTTGAGCTTGAGACGAGTCCGAGCGACGGAGAGATTGGCGAGCTGTGTACTGCGTTTGAGCAGATGCGTGCGCGCCTCAAGAAAAATGCCGAGGAAAAGGTGACGAATGAGTCGGAAAACAGAGTGTTAATAAGCAATATCGCGCATGATTTAAAGACTCCTATTACTGCGGTAAAGGGCTATGCCGAGGGCATAATTGACGGAGTGGCAAACACCCCTGAAAAGGTCGATAAATACGTCAGAACCATTTACAATAAGGCAAACGATATGGATAAGCTCATTAATGAGCTGACACTTTACTCGAAGATTGATACGAACAGGATTCCATACAATTTTGCGAAGATAAATGTCACAGATTATTTTAACGACTGTGTTGAGGAAATAGGACTTGATCTTGAGGCAAAAAATATCAGGCTTTCATATGAGAATCATGTGGATAGCAACGTGCTTATCATTGCTGATCCGGAGCAGCTTCGCCGTGTGATTAATAATATAGTCGGCAATTCAGTGAAGTATATGAACAAGACACAAAGCTATATAGATATCAGGATAAATGATGTTGGTGACTTCATACAGGTTGAAATTGAGGATAATGGACGAGGAATCGACCAGAGAGATATGCCATATATTTTTGACAGATTTTACAGAGCGGATGCGTCGAGAAATTCGGCTACCGGAGGCAGCGGCATAGGACTTTCCATCGTAAAGAAGATTATAGAGGATCACGGCGGCAAGATATGGGCTACCAGCAAAGAGGGTGATGGAACTACAATGTTTTTCGTAATCAGAAAGTATCAGGAAACACAGGATATGAACCGGCAGTAAACAAATAAACAGGATATTGACATAAAAAGTAAAACTATAATAAAAAATTAAATTAAGAGCTCCCGAGTGACAGCACAAATAGTGTTGTCAGTCTGGAGCTTTAATTACGAAGTTTTCATTGTGCAGACCGAGGTCATAGTAGCCCCATGGCCATTATGATACAAAAATCTGAATCCTAAAATAAGTTAAGGAAAAACACATAAAATATTTGAAAAATAAAGTCTGACGTAGTAGAATAGTAGCATTGCACGAAAGAACCATGGAGAAATCAAAAGGGGGGACAAACATGCATAAATTCAGACAAAAATATATAGGAGACAAGGCATTTTATAAGCGCTATCTCATGCTGGCCATACCAATGATAATCCAGAATGCAATCACAAATCTGGTAAGCTTTCTGGACAACATTATGGTAGGACAGCTTGGTACAGAGCAGATGTCGGGAGTAGCAATCGTAAACCAGCTAATATTTGTGTACAATCTGGCTGTATTTGGGGCGGTGTCAGCGGCAAGTATATTCGGAGCACAGTATTTTGGCAAGGGAAATCATAAGGGGCATATGTATTCCTTCAGATTCAAGCTGTATGCAGCGCTGCTTGTTACAGCAATAGCGATGACACTGTTTATCACGAACGGAACAGGTTTCATATCACTTTATCTGACAGATACGGCAGGAAACGGTGCCACGGAGGTAGCACTGGCATATGGAAAGGAATATCTGGAAATTGTTATGATAGGTCTCATACCGTTTGCGGTGACACAGGCCTATGCGACAAACATAAAGGAAACAGGACAGACTTTTGTACCGATGGTTGCAAGCTTTGCAGCAGTTGGAAGCAATGCGGTGCTTGATTTTCTGCTTATCTTTGGAATAGGACCGATACCAAAGCTGGGTGTGGCGGGAGCAGCTATTGCCACGGTGATGTCGCGATATATTGAGACAATAATAGTTGTGCTGTGGGCACATAAAAACAGGGATAAGAACAGATATCTCGAGGGCGCTTACAGAGGAATAGGAATGCCGTTTGGTGAGTTTAAGACTATATTCATCAAGGGACTGCCACTCATGCTCAATGAGCTGTTCTGGGCAGCAGGCATGACAACGGTTACACAGTGCTATTCAGTACGAGGACTCTCGGTAATTGCAGGTTTAAACATTGCGACAACGATAACAAACCTTTTCAATATCGTGTTTATACAGCTTGGCGCATGCATCAGCATAGTTGTGGGGCAGTATCTTGGAGCCGGTGAGCTTGAAAAGGCAAAGGATGCGGATAACAAGATGATAGTGTTCAGTGTGTTCTGCTGTTCTATAATGGCGGCGGTCATGCTTCTGGTAGGCGGATTTTTCCCTCAGATATATAACACAACAGATGAAATCAAGTCACTCGCAACAAGCTTCATAGCGGTATCAGCGATAATTATGCCGTTTTGTGCATTTACACATTCGTCGTATTTCACACTCCGCTCAGGCGGCAAGACACTGGTCACATTTCTGTTTGACTCCGTATTTACGTGGGTGATAGTGGTGCCGGTGGCATTTGTGCTCGCCAAATACACAGCACTTGGCATAGTAGCGGTGTACTTCCTCGTGCAGGCCACAGAGCTGATAAAGGTAGTCATCGGATACTTCATGGTGAAAAGCGACGTGTGGCTCGTGCAGATGGTATAGGAATGTAAGTCATTATCTTGCGGAAAAGTGAAATAAAAGTTATACTGTAGCAAAAGTCAGCATAACAGTTCTAACCCAGAATGAAACGGAGCATAAAATGAGCGAAGAAAAACAGCACAAGCGCCGCGTGCATTATAGCGGAAAATATCCCAAAAAATTTGAGGAAAAATACAAGGAATTAAACCCGGAGAAATACAAGGATACAATTGAGCATGTCATCAGCAAGGGAAATACTCCTGCGGGCATGCACATATCCATAATGGTAAAAGAAATCATAGATTTTCTGGACATAAAGCCGGGGCAGACAGGCTTTGATGCCACACTCGGATACGGTGGCCACACAAGGGCAATGCTTGAAAAACTTGAAGGACAGGGACATATGTTTGCCACCGATGTTGACCCAATCGAGTCTGAAAAGACAAAAAAGCGTCTCGCTGAAGCAGGCTTTGGAGAGGATATTCTCACCATAAAGCTTCAGAACTTCTGCACAATAGATGAGATTGCAAAGGAAGTAGGAGGCTTTGATTTCATACTTGCCGATCTGGGAGTTTCATCAATGCAGATAGATAATCCTGAGCGTGGATTTTCATTTAAGGTGGATGGACCGTTGGATCTGCGTCTTAATCCAAATGCCGGTATCAGTGCGGCAGAGCGTCTTGATAATATATCCCGTGAGGAGCTTTCGGGTATGCTCTATGAGAACTCAGATGAGCCGTATTGCGAGGAGCTTGCAAAGGCAATCACAGACGAGATCAGGAAGGGCAACCGCATAGATACGACCACAAAGCTTCGTCACATTATAGAACAGACACTTGATTTTCTGCCTGAAAAGGATAAGAAGGACATCATCAAAAAGACCTGTCAGCGCACATTCCAGGCGCTCCGCATAGACGTAAACCATGAGTTTGAGGTGCTATATGAGTTTATGGAAAAGCTTCCGGGAGCATTAAAGCCCGGCGGAAGAGCTGCCATCCTTACCTTCCATTCAGGAGAGGACAAGCTGGTCAAAAAGGCACTCAAGGCAGGATATAAAGCAGGAATATACAGCGACTATTCCAAGGATGTGATTCGCCCATCAGCACAGGAATGTGCTCAGAACGGACGTGCCAGGTCCACGAAGATGCGCTGGGCGGTCCGTGCGGAATAGAAAAGAATAAAAATAGTTCTAAAACACTATTGCTTTATTGAGAAAAATAGTCTACTATGAACGTGTTATATGACTGACGGATAAGTGGAATAACCACATGAAATATAACAAATAAGAGCCGACCGTCTGGGCGATAAACCCGGACAGCCGGCTCTTTTTGATTATAAAATCAGCCATAGTCGTATAAATAACAAGGGAATGTATCTCAAAAGAAACAACATGGATATTGACAAAAATACTGTAGTAAGTATATACTAACCACAGTTAAATAAAACTAATCAAACGAAGTAACATTCACACATTTTAAGGAGGATATTACAATGATAGAAATGAAAGAGTGGGATGGATTTGAAGGACGTCTTTGGAAAGAGGAAATCAACGTTCGTCAGTTTATTCAGGACAACTACACTCCATACGACGGAGATGAGAGCTTTTTAGCTGATCCGACAGATGCTACAAACAAGCTGTGGGATGCGCTTCAGGAATTACAGAAAGAGGAGCGTGCCAAGGGCGGAGTTCTTGACATGGAGACAGAGGTTGTAACAGGAATCACAGCTTACGGTCCTGGATATATAGATGAGTCATTAAAGGACCTCGAGCAGATTGTAGGTCTTCAGACAGATAAGCCGTTAAAGAGAGCATTTATGCCTTACGGTGGAATCAAGATGGCGGTGCAGGCTGCTGAGACATATGGTTACAATGTAAGCGACAAGCTCAAGGAGATTTTCACAAAATATCATAAGACACACAACACAGCAGTATTCGATGCATACACACCTGAGATGATGAAGGTCCGTCATGCAAAGATCCTTACAGGTCTTCCTGACACATACGGCCGTGGACGTATCGTGGGCGATTACCGTCGAGTAGCATTATACGGACTTGATTATCTCATCGAGGAGAAAAAGAAGGATAAGGCAAACTGTGGCTGTGGACAGATGACAGATGATGTTATCCGTTTAAGAGAGGAAATCGCAGAGCAGATTAAATGTCTTGAGGATATGAAGAAGCTTGCAGAGATTTACGGATATGATATCTCAAGACCTGCAACAAACGCAAAAGAGGCAGTTCAGTGGTTATACTTCGGATACCTTGCAGCAATCAAGACACAGAATGGTGCAGCAATGTCAGTAGGACGTGTATCTACATTTCTTGACATTTACATCAAGAGAGATATGGACAAGGGCATCCTCACAGAGCAGGAAGCACAGGAGCTCATCGACCATTTTACAATGAAGCTTCGTATGGTTAAATTTGCACGTATCCCTTCATACAACCAGTTATTCTCAGGTGATCCTGTATGGGCAACACTTGACGTGGCAGGAACAGGTGTGGACGGACGTTCAATGGTTACAAAGACAGACTTCCGTTTCCTCCATACATTAGAGAACATGGGACCTGCACCGGAGCCAAACCTCACAGTATTCTACTCATCAAAGCTTCCTCAGACCTTCAAGGATTATGCAGCCCGCATCTCAATTGAGACAAGCTCAATCCAGTATGAGAACGATGACGCAATGAAGCCGGTATGGGGCGATGATTATGCAATCTGCTGCTGTGTATCTGCAACACAGACAGGTAAAGAGATGCAGTTCTTCGGAGCACGTGCGAACCTTGCAAAATGTCTCCTCTACGCTATCAACGGTGGTGTTGATGAGAAATCAGGTGAGCAGGTAGGACCAAACTACGCACCTATCACAGCAGAGTACCTTGACTATGACGAGGTAATGGCGAAATACGACAAGATGATGGACTGGTTAGTAGACATCTATGTAAATACATTAAACCTTATCCAGTACATGCATGACAAATACTACTATGAGGCAGCAGAGCTTGCACTCATGGATACAGACTTAAAGAGAACATTCGCAACAGGAATCGCAGGATTCTCACACGTAATCGATTCTCTTTCAGCAATCAAATATGCAAAGGTTAAAGTAGTACGTGACGAGAGCGGACTGGCGAAGGATTTCGAAATTGAGGGAGAGTTCCCTAAATACGGAAACGATGATGACCGCGCGGACGAAATCGGTGTATGGCTTCTTAAGACATTCATGGACAAGTTAAAGAAGCATCACACATACCGTGATTCAGAGCCTACAACATCAATCCTTACAATTACATCAAACGTAGTATACGGAAAAGCTACAGGAGCAATGCCTGACGGACGTAAAGCCGGAGAGCCACTCTCACCGGGAGCAAACCCATCATACGGCGCAGAGCAGAACGGACTTCTCGCATCCTTAAACTCACTCACAAAGCTTCCATATGAGTGGGCGCTTGATGGAATCTCAAATACACAGACCATCAATCCGGGAGCACTCGGAAACAACGAGGGAGAGAGAATCGACAACCTTGTAAACGTAATGGACGGATACTTCGATCAGGGTGCACATCACCTCAATGTAAACGTATTCGGTAAAGAGAAGCTCATCGATGCAATGGAGCATCCTGAGAAGGAGGAGTACGCAAACTTCACAATCCGAGTATCAGGATACGCAGTTAAGTTCATCGACCTCACAAGAGAGCAGCAGCTCGATGTAATCTCACGTACATGCCACGAGAGAATGTAATATAAAAAAATATCCAACATTCCAGAATGTGCAGGCCAAGTGCCTGCATATTCTGATTTTCTAAATAACACCACAGCGTAAGGAATTTTCGGAAGGTGTGTAAAAGCCGGTCGCGTCAAGCATAGAAAACCAAAATCATAATTCATACAGCCTCTTAGCCCGAAGAACCTGAGCATTGAAAAGTCCCGGCTGGCGGGTTGCCGAAAATTCCGTACCATAAAATAAAAGTAGTAGCAACAACCTAGGAGGAGAAAATAAGTAATTGAATATATTGTTAAATGTGATTAAATGTGTTTAAATATACTCAAAGGAGTAAATTATTATGAATACATCAAATATCACAAATTATAAGCCAAAAGATTTTGCTGAACTGTTAGGTGTGTCTGTTAAGACATTGCAACGCTGGGACAGAGAAGGAACTTTAAAGGCAAATCGAACTCCAACTGATAGGCGTTATTATACCTATGACCAGTACCTTCAATTCAAAGGCATAAATATTGAAAATGATAAACGTCAGGTAGTTATTTATGCCAGAGTATCTACAAAAAATCAAAAAGACGATTTGCAAAACCAGGTCGCATTTTTACGACAGTTTTGTAATGCTAGGGGAATCATTGTAGACCAATGTATCGAAGAGTATGGAAGTGGTCTTAATTACAACCGCAAAAAGTGGAATAAATTATTAGATGAAGTAATGGAACAGAAAGTAAAAACGATCATCATAACCCACAAAGACAGATTTATCCGATTCGGTTATGATTGGTTTGAAAAATTCTGTATGAAATGCAACACAACGATCGTGGTGGTAAACAACGAAGAATTATCACCACAGGAAGAACTTGTACAGGATATTGTTTCCATACTTCATGTGTTCTCCTGCAGGCTGTATGGACTTCGTAAGTATAAAAAACAAATAGAGAGGGACGAGGAAATTGCTAAAGAGCTTCAGGACGGAAATCCATCCGACAGAAGAGCAGAAAGTCAGGATTCATAAAACAATAGGAACTTGTAGATTTATTTATAATTTCTATCTGGCCCATAACAAAGAACTTTATCAAAATGGCGAAAAATTCATGAGCAGCAGTAAATTCAGAGTCTGGCTGAATCATGAATACCTTCCACAACATCCAGAATATTTATGGATTAAGGAAGCATACTCAAAAGCGGTGACCCAGGCAGTAAATCATGGACAGACTGCATTTAAAAAATTCTTTAATCATGAAAGTGCTTTTCCGAAGTTCAAAAAGAAAGGCAGATCAGATGTGAAGATGTATTTCGTAAAGAATAATCCGAAAGAGTGTCGCTGCGAGAGACACCGAGTTAACATTCCATCACTTGGATGGGTTCGTATCAAAGAAAAAGGATACATTCCTACGACGAAAGAAGGATATATCATAAAAAGCGGCCATGTTTCCATGAAAGCGGGCAGATATTATGTTTCGGCTCTTATAGAAATTCCTGATAATAAAACTGCTGATCTTTCTAACGAAGGAATCGGCATCGACCTGGGGTTAAAGGATTTTGCCATTGTTTCAAATGGTAAGACATATAAGAATATCAACAAATCAGCAAGATTAAAGAAATTAGAAAAACGACTCGTTCGGGAACAGAGATGTCTCTCCCGAAAGTATGAAAATCTAAAGAAAGGAGAGTCCACTCAAAGAGCGAATATACAAAAACAAAAACTTAAGGTACAAAAACTTCATCATAAAATAGACAATATCCGTACGGATTACATCAATAAGACAATCGCAGAGATCGTAAAAACCAAACCATCTTATATAACGATTGAAAACTTAAATGTATCAGGAATGATGAAGAACCGGCATCTTTCAAAAGCTGTTGCGTCACAGAAATTCTATGAATTTCGGGTAAAACTTCAAGCAAAATGTCATGAAAACAGCATTGAATTCCGGGTAGCAGACAGATGGTATCCGTCTTCCAGGATATGTCATGGTTGTGGTTGTATCAAAAAAGATTTAAAGCTTTCCGATAGAACTTACAGATGTGGCTGCGGTTATGTGGAAGATAGAGATTTGAATGCTGCATTAAATTTGAGAGATGCGGCAACTTACGAAGTTGCATAGTAACACGCAAACGTAGGTATGTACCGATGGCTTAGTCGGGAATTAACGACTGTGGAGTGTACAAGAACTTGTGAGTAGATATGATTTTAATCAATCAAAAGCATACACGTGGAAGCAGTAAGTAGAACTCGCGAGAGTCTACATAGTCTCGATGTG
>ERZ772870.217-NODE-217-length-70527-cov-25.750993_pt1 | contig 70527 bp, 64 predicted proteins | sample MGYA00511376_ERZ772870 | MGnify/ENA primary metagenome ERZ772870 (study PRJEB29015, sample SAMEA2737719) | human gut metagenome | biome: human gut; feature: human-associated habitat; material: faeces | place: China | collected 2012 ... | reverse complement strand
AATATACGATGTTACGGTTTGAATGATATACTCTGTTCATATTTGTATTATACTATACTTTAGTAGTTAATACAATGATTAAGGAGGAAAAAGTTGTCCGCCTTCAATTGCTTACGCAAATTCGGCGAACGCGCCTTATATCCCCAGCCCTAAAGGACGGGGTTTTACGGCGCATTTTGATAAACGTATAGAAGATAAAAGACAGAAGGTAAGAGCCTGTCGCTCAGGAACATACCGCATAAGGAGCAATGACGATGACGATGAAAAAACTGGACCTCAAGAAAAGCGTGGCGGAGCTCGTCCGCGAATACCCGGAACTCAAGGAGATACTGGCAGAACTCGGCTTCAAGGACATCCTGAAGCCGGCGGCCCTGCAGCTCATGGGCCGCATCATGACGCTGCCGCGCGGCGCCGTCGTCAAGGGCATCCCGATGGAGAAGATCCGCGCGACGCTCGAGGCGAAGGGCTTCACGCTGACGGGCGCAGAGCAGCAGGCGCGCCAGGCCATGTTGCGCGAGTACATCGCGCGCCTCAACGGCGGCGAATCGCTCGAGACGGTGCGTGCCGACTTTGTGCGCCACTTCGAGGACGTCAAGGCTGAGGAGATTGCCGAGGCGGAGCAGGACCTCATCAAGGGCGGCGTGCCCCTCAAGGATGTCCAGCGCCTCTGCGACGTCCATTCTGCTTTGTTCCACGACTGCTCGGAGAGCGAGAGCAAGGAGCAGGAAGCGCTGCGCAAGACGGCAGAGAAGACGCATGCCGCGGCCGCGGCAGCCGCCCTGCTGACGACCGATGACCTGCCCGAGGGCCATCCGCTGAGCCTGATGCGCCTCGAGAACGACGCGCTCGTCCGCCATCTCGACGCCATCCACCACGAGATGGTCGGCGCGGGCGATGTCGCGAAGCTCACGGGCCTCATCGCGGGCCTCAATGCCGTGCGCTCGCACTACGCCAAGAAAGAGGAGCTCCTGATGCCGATGCTCTACGACTACGGCGTCACGGGCCCCTCGCAGGTCATGTGGGGCGTGGACGATGAGATCAAGCGCGAGCTCGGCGTCATCACGAAGGCGCTCAAGGAGGACAGCGAGAGCTATCCGCTCTACAAGGGTCGCATCGAGCCGCTCTGCGCGCGCATCCGCGAGATGGTCTTCAAGGAAGACCGCATCCTCTTCCCGCTCTCCCTGCGCTACCTGACGCAGGAGCAGTGGTTCATGGTCTACCGCGACCTCTTCGAGATGGGCATGGCCTTCGTCGACGCCGCGACGATGCCGCGCTGGCCCGAGGGCGAGGCCTGGATGAAGGAGCAGTCGGCCAAAGACCTCAAGCCGGAGCTCCTCGAGGGCAAGGTCAAGCTGCCGACGGGCGAGCTCACGCTGCGCCAGCTGCAGGGCATCTTGAAGCTCCTCGATGTCGACATCACCTTCATCGACAAGGACGACATCCTGCGCTACTTCATCAACGAGGGCAAGATCTTCTCGCGCCCGCTCTCCGCGCTCGGCCGCGAGGTCTACAACTGCCACCCGCCCGAGATCATCCCGGTCGTGCGCCAGCTCCTGCTCGATTTCAAGGCGAAGAAGCGCACGCACATGGAAGTCTACCGCCGCATCATGGGCCGCCCCGTCGGCGTGCGCTACGCGGCCGTCTACGATGCGGATGGCGAGTACATGGGCGCCGTCGAATTCGTCCAGGACTACCAGAAGGCGCTCGACAAGTTCCAGAAGTGATCGCAGCCGCATAAACGCATAAAACGCAAAAGAAAGTCAGCTTCTCGCGATGGAGAAGCTGACTTTTCTTGTAATTTTCACACATTTCCATTATAATAAGAGTAAATCCACTTGTTGGTAAATGTATCTGGAGGCGATTATGATGATCAGACCGATTCCCTTCAATATCCGTGAGAATGCTGAGCGGGGCCGCGAGGTCCTCGAGAAGGCACTCGACTTTGTCGCAGACCAGCCCTGCAATCCGCTCGGGCGCGTCAGCGGTGCGTTCTCGTCGTTCCGCGTCGATGTCATCGACACGCCGGACCGCTACGAGATCTTCGCCGAGCTGCCGGGCTTCCACAAGGAGCAGATCACGGTCTCGTACGACGATGCGACGGGCTACCTGACGATCAAGGCGGAGCGCCCGGACCCGGACATGGACGTCAAGTTCATCTGCCGCGAGCGCCGCACGGGCACGTTCGAGCGCACGTTCGAGATCGACGGCATTGTCAAGGACGAGGTCACGGTCTCGTTTGACGAGGGCGTGCTGCACATCGTCCTGCCGAAAGAGCCGGCGGAGACGAACAAGACCGTCTTCGATATTCAGTGAGATTCCGATTCCGGAGGAGAGATTCTTTTGTTTGCCAATCCATCGATGGAACAGATCGCGCCGGCGAGGCTCCGGGAGCTCCAGCAGGAGCGCCTGCCGAAGGCCCTGCGCTGGGCAGCCGAGAAGTGTGCGCACTACCGCGAGTCGTTCGCGGCGCGCGGCCTGACCGGCAATGCGCTCAAAGAGCTGAAGGCGGCCGAAGACCTGCAGGCGCTGCCGCTCTTGCGGCCGGAGGAAATGGCTGGCCAGCGCGCCTTTGACTTCCTGACGATGCCGCTCTCGAGCCTGCTGCGCATCTCGTGCATGAAGGCAGTGGGCGGCGAGGGGGAATTCGTCCACTTCGCGACGAACGGCGACATCGCCCACAACATCGAGCAGGTGACGCGGAGCCTCGTGGCCTGCGGCCTGCACAATGCGACGCTCGCGGCCGTGCTCGGCGACGGCGCCGACAGCCGCCTCATGGACGTCCACTACGCGCTCGAGTTCATCGGCGCGGCCACCATGATGCTCGGCGCTGAGGCCAAAAGCTGGCCCGAGCAGCTCGCCGTCGTGACGCCGGAGACGCTCATCGGCACGCCGGAGCGCATCTTCGCGCTCGACGACGCTCTGTTAGAGCACGGCAGCGGCCTCAGCGAACTGCCGCTCGCGCGCATCCTCTGCCTGCACACGGCTGTGCCGGCGGCAAGCACCGTCGCCTCGCTCAACGCGATGACCTCGGCCAAGGTCTACCACATGCTGGCCCTGCCGGAGCTCGGCACGGCCGCGCCGTTCCTGCCCTGCGAGCCGGGGACGCTCACGTTCCACCTGCAGGAGGATTACGTCTTAGGTGAGCTTGTCGACCCTGTCACGCTGGAGCCGACGGAGTCTGCGGGCGAGCTCGTCTTGACGACGCTTGCAGCAGAGGCCATGCCACTCGTGCGGCTGCGCACGGGGCTCCTCGTAGAGCCCATTCTCGCGCCCTGCGCCTGCGGCCGCACGCTGCGCCGCTTCCGCACCGTGCTCGAGTGATGCACCGCAGTTTGTGATGCTTTGGCAATTCTTGGCAATATTTTGCCATGCTGGTTGCAAGATATGGCACAATCTGCTAGAATAAGAGAGAACTGAATAAAAACGATTCACTAGGGGAGCCGTTGGCTGAGAGGAATATTCCGACCCTTGGAACCTGTTGGGTTAAGACCTGCGTAGGGAAGTGACAGAGCATAGTTTGCCGTCCGGTACGCCGGACGGCTTTTGTTTTTCAGGAGGTATATTTCATGGCGACACAAATGCAGCAGGCCCGCGAGGGCCGCATCACCGATGCGATGAAGATCGTAGCAGAGGAGGAGCGTATCCCCGTCGAGACCATCCGCGAGCGCGTGGCAAACGGCACGATTGCCATCTGCGCCAACATCAACCACGAGAACCTGCGCCCGCGCGGCGTCGGCGAGGGCCTGCGCGTCAAGGTCAACGCGAACATCGGCACGTCGAGCACGTTCCCGGACATCGAGCCGGAGCTCGAGAAGCTCGACGAGGCCGTGCGCTGCGGCGCCGATGCCGTCATGGACCTCTCGACGGGCAACAACATCGACGTCTCGCGCCAGCGCATCATCGATCATTCGCCAATCATGGTCGGCACGGTGCCGCTCTATCAGGCGACGGTGCGCTCCATCCGCGAGCACGGTGCCGTCGTCGAGATGACGGATGACGACATCCTCGAGACGATCGAGCAGCAGGCAAAAGACGGCGCGGACTTCATGACACTGCACTGCGGCGTCACGCGCAGCGCCATCGAGCGCATGCGCCGCCAGGGCCGCGTCATGGACATCGTGAGCCGCGGCGGCTCCTTCATCGCGGGCTGGATGCTGCACAACGAGATGGAGAACCCGCTCTATGAGCACTACGATGACATCCTCGACATCTGCGAGAAGTACGACGTGACCATCAGCCTCGGCGACGGCATGCGCCCGGGGTGCACGGCCGACGCGACGGACCGCGGCCAGCTCACGGAGCTCATCACGCTCGGCGAGCTCGTGGACCGCGCCTGGAAGCGCGGCGTCCAGGTCATGGTCGAGGGGCCGGGGCACGTGCCGTACGACCAGATCGAGGCGAACATGAAGCTCGAGAAGCGCCTCTGCCGCCACGCGCCGTTCTACGTACTCGGACCGCTCGTCACGGACATCGCGCCGGGCTACGACCACATCACGGCAGCCATCGGCGGCACGCTCGCCGCCGTCTCCGGCGCGGACTTCCTCTGCTACGTCACGCCGGCCGAGCATCTGGCCCTGCCGACGATTGAGGACGTCCATACGGGCGTCATCACGAGCCGCATCGCCGCCCATGCCGCCGACCTCGTGCGCGGCGTGCCGGGCGCACGCGAGTGGGACCTCGAGATGGCCAAGGCGCGCAAAGTCCTCGACTGGAACCGCCAGATGGAGCTCGCCATCGACCCGGACCTCGCCAAGAAAAAGCGCGGCGCCCGCAACCCAGCCGACGAAGGCGCTTGCTCCATGTGCGGCGACTACTGCGCCGTCGAGATCATCAACAAGTACTTCCACAAAGAGAATTGCCCGTGCCAGGACTGAACTGAAAAAATAATAAAATAAAAGAAATAACCGCCCCAGCGTCCAAACTTGGCGGTTATTTCTTTAACTTAGAATCAACCATCGAGCGAGGATAGAACCGTCTATCGGTGGCCTTTTTATTTGACTTCTATTATATCGGAAAATTCAAATCGCGTCAATGTGAACGAGCTGTTCACTTGATTTTGTTGAGGCGGTCGGCGAGCTTCTGGGCCGACTCGTCGTCGTAGGTGCAGGTCATGATGGGCTGGGCGCCGAGCATGACTGTCTTGCCGTCGACATAAGCTGCCTCTTTGTTGTGGCCGTTGTGGTAAGCCGCCGCGAGGTTGCCGACGACGAAGTAGGAGCGCTCTGCCGCCGACATGTCGCCAGCCGCCGCCGGCGTGACGAATTCCTTGCCGTTGACCGAGACCGTGCCGTCCTTGACCGTCACGTGCTTGTTGCTGTACTCATAGAGCTTCTTGACGTACGTGTCGCGGCGGTCGCCGTCCGACGGATGGTCGGAGAAGAACTGCTGCATGGAGTTTTCCTGTCCCTTGGACTTGTCCATGACGCGCTGCCAGACCGCAGCACAAGCGCCTGGGTTGTAGTTGGAATGCGTGATGTACTCAAACGCCAGCGCATCCGCCTCGCGCTCCATCGGCTTCGTGATGTTGCGGTTGTTGATGACCCCTGCCACGATCGCACCGAGGTCCGTGCCCGTCGCCGCACCGAGAATTGACATATTGAGGCTGCGCCGCGCCCCCTTGGCCGGATGGTCCTTTTGGCCGTGCCCCATTTCGTGACCGAGCACAACGGCAATCTCATCGTCGTTTGTCAGGATGCTGAAGAGGCCCGTGTTGATGCTCATATTGTGGCCAATCGTGCAGAAGGCGTTGAAGCTCTGGTCCTGATTGATGAAGTAGTTGTAGGGCTTGTCGTAGATCGTCGGGTCGACCGCACCGATCGCCGCCGTCAGGTTCGCCATGATGGTGTCGATCTTCCTGTTGTAGTAGGCGTTGTCATTGACACCGTACTGCTTCTTCATCTCTTCGAAGAACTCCTGACGGCCCTCTTCCGAGTCGTTGTACTTCTTGAGGAATGCCGTGAGCTGTGCGTGCGCAGCTGCGCCCTGGATGCCCGCACCGATGATGCTGCCCCAGCCAAATTCCGCATGTGCGACCGGAGCCGGCGCGAGCCCGTATGCTCCGGGAATCATGATCATGCCCGCTGCGAGGACGGTGACGATTCGTTTCTGCAAGGATTTCTTGATTTTCATGATGCTCATCCTTCCGCTTTGTCGTATTCAGACTATCCTGCTTCCATTATAGGAATAATGATACCAAAAAACAAGATGACAGCAGTATGAGAAAGCCCGCATTGGCAGAAAATTTTGCGGCAGGCAGGGGAATCGTCGAAAGATAGCGAATCCTTTAGCAAAGGGGAATCCCCAATCAATCCGAAATGAGGTGTTTCATATGCTGGTGAAGGATATCATGACGAAGGATGTTGTTACGGTCAAGAAGGATGCTTCTATCCGCGAGATCGCGCAGACGATCGTGGACCGCGATATCTCGGGGCTGCCGGTCGTCGACGATGACGGCAAGGTCTGCGGCATCGTCAGCGAGGGCGACCTCGTGCGCAAGGAGTTCGCGCCGGAGCTGCCGGACGAGCTCTGCATCCTCGGCGCGGTCATCTACTACTCGGGCCTGCGCGAGTACCAGGACGCCTTCCGTAAGATCGCGGCCATCTCGGCGGAGCAGCTCATGACGAAGAAGCTCATCTCCGTCAAACCGGACGACGACGTCAGCAAGGTGGCGAAGATCCTCTACGAGAAGCACATCAAGCGCGTGCCCGTGCTCGACGACGAGAAGCACCTGCTCGGCATCGTCAGCCGCCGCGACATCGTCAAGATGATGCTCGCGTGATGCCATCGAAGACGCTGCCTGCCGCATCGTGCAGGCGCCCGAACGGGAAAGAGAGCCGTCCCTCTGGAGGAAAGGAGGGGCGGCTCTCTTTCTTTTCTTTTCATGTCATGGTCTCATGGTCGATTTCAGCGGAAAATCGCTTTGCTGGCCAGTGCCGCGAATCCTATGAAAATCAAGGATTGACAGGGGTTTTTGTTTGGCTTAGAATAGTAAGGTATAGTTTATGTCAAGACTACCGATATAAATATGCATGAAAGCAAAAAACGAAAAGGGGGGTGAATATTATCGTTACAATAATATTAGCGGTAATAGTAGCGGCATTCGTCGGTGCTGGCATCGGCTACGTCATGCGCAAGCGCACGGCGGAGTCGCAGATCGGCTCGGCGGAAGCGGAAGCAAAACGAATTGTAGATGATGCAGTCCAGCGTGGCGAGACGAAGAAGAAAGAAGCCCTGCTCGAGGCGAAGGAAGACATCCATCGCCTGCGCCAGGAACTCGACCGTGAGACGAAGGAGCGCCGTTCGGAGCTCCAGCGCCAGGAGCGGCGCGTCGTGCAGAAGGAGGAGAACCTCGACCGCAAGCTCGATTCCATCGAGAAGCGTGAGGAATCCCTCTCGCGCAAGGAAGCGCGTCTCGACAAGAGCCAGGCTGCGGTCAATGAGATGCACGAGCAGCAGAAGGCGGAACTCGAGCGCATCTCGGGGCTGACCGCAGAAGAGGCCCGTACGACACTCATGGCTGAGGCGGAGGAAGAACTCAAGCACGAGAAGGCCATGAAGATCAAGGAGTACGAGCAGCAGACGAAGGACGAGGCGGACAAGAAGGCCCGCGAGATCCTCTCGACGGCCATCCAGCGCTGCGCGGCTGACCACGTCGCGGAGACGACGGTCTCGGTCGTCGCACTGCCGAACGACGAGATGAAGGGCCGTATCATCGGCCGCGAGGGCCGCAACATCCGCACGCTCGAGACGTTGACGGGCATCGACCTCATCATCGACGACACGCCGGAGGCCGTCATCCTGTCGGGCTTCGACCCGGTGCGCCGCGAGATCGCGCGCATCGCACTCGAGAAGCTCATCCAGGATGGCCGCATCCATCCGGCGCGCATCGAGGAGATGGTCGAGAAGGCGAAGCGCGAAGTCGACCAGCGCATCAAGGAAGCTGGCGAACAGGCGACGTTCGAGACGGGCGCCCACGGACTCCATCCGGAGCTCATCCGACTGCTCGGCCGCCTGCGCTACCGCACGAGTTACGGCCAGAACGTGCTCAATCATTCCATCGAGGTCGCGCACCTCGCCGGCGTCATGGCAGCCGAGCTCGGCTGTGATGTCATGCTCGCGAAGCGCGGCGGCCTGCTCCACGATATCGGCAAGGCCATCGACCACGAGGTCGAGGGGTCGCATACGACCATCGGCGCCGATATCGCCCGCAAGTATCGTGAGTCGAAAGACGTCATCAACGCGATCCTCTCGCATCACGGTGATGTCGAAGCGACGAGCGTCGAGTCGGTCCTCGTCTCGGCAGCAGATGCTGTCTCGGCGGCACGGCCGGGCGCGCGCCGCGAGAGCCTTGAGTCGTATCTCAAGCGCCTGAAGAGCCTCGAAGAGATTGCCGAATCCTTCGACGGCGTTGAGCGCTGCTTTGCCATCCAGGCAGGCCGCGAGATTCGCGTCATGGTCAAGCCCGACAAGGTTGACGATGCGGAGGCCGCAGCACTCGCCCATAACATTGTCAAGAAAATCGAAGACGAGCTCGAGTACCCCGGTCAGATCAAGGCCACGGTCATCCGCGAGACGCGCGTCGTCGATTATGCAAAATAAACGGTTCTGCTGTACTGAGGGTGCGGGCTTTGTCCCGGACCCTCAGTCTGTTAAGAGGGTACTATCATGTTTGGTTTCCAGTCAAAGCGCAGTAAAGAGGAGGAGAAGGCGGGCATCCAGTTCCTGGCTTCGATGCTCGTCTGCTACCCCGAGATCAGCTCTCTGTCGTACGACCCGCGCCGCTCGACGCTGACGTTCGAGTTCATTGTGCGCGGCGATTACCCCGCGGCTAAGCTCGACGCGTTCGCGCGCCTGCTCTCGGAGAGCATTGAGACGTACCACGTGGTGGTCGCCGACGAAGAGGTCGGCGCCAACATCTGGGTCGAGGAGATCACGGCCGGGCAGAAGACGGTCATGTTCCACGTCGAGCGCGATGTCGTGACGCTCGAGCGCGACGAGCTCACATTGATCGCGCGGCTCTTCACGGAGCACTTCGGCAAGGCGCTGCTCGTCGATGAGCACTCACTGCAGAAGCTCGAGGAGGATTTCGCGACGGTGCAGAGCGACCTGCTCGACCAGATGCTCGACCAGGTCCAGCGCCAGGAATTCCGCTTCCGCATGCACATGGTCGGCCTGCGCGAGAACGACCGTGTCGTCGTCTACAACCGCTGATGCGTTGATAAAGAGATAGAAAGAAGGATAAACTTGAAAGTCATGCTGGTAGGGGATGTCATCGGCCGTTCGGGCCGACGGGCATTCTGCAAGATCACGCCAAGACTCCGCAAGGAGAAGGATATCGATGTCGTCATCGTCAACGGGGAGAACTCCGCGGGTGGCAAGGGCTTCACGCGCAAGTCGCTCGACGAGCTCTACCGCGGCGGCGCGGACATCGTCACCTCGGGCAACCACGTCTGGGATAAGCGCGACGTGCTCGAGTTCATCGATCAGGAGCCGTTCCTGATCCGCCCGGCAAACTACCCGGAAGGCACGCCGGGCAAGGGCTGGTGCTCGTATCCATTCAAGGCGAAGAACATCGGCGTCATGAACCTCTCGGGCCGCGCCTTCATGCCGCCGCTCGACTGCCCGTTCCAGAAGGTCGAGGAGCTCCTGCACGAGATGCGGGATGAGTGCGACATCGTCTTCCTCGACTTCCATGCCGAGACGACGTCGGAGAAGACGGCGATGGGCTATTACCTCGACGGCCGCGTCAACGGCGTCGTCGGCACGCACACGCACGTACAGACGGCTGACGAGCGCATCCTGCCGCACGGCACGGCCTACATCACGGACCTCGGCATGGTCGGCCCGCGCGACTCCGTGCTCGGCGTCAAGACGGACCTCATACTCGAGCGCTTTACGACGGCCATGCCCGTGCGCTTCGATGTCGCCGACGGTCCCTGCGTCTACTCGGCCGTCATCGTCACGATCGACGATGCGACGAACGAGACGCGCGCCATCGAGCGCCTGCTGCTGCAGGAAGACGAGCTTTGAGCGGGCAAACGTGCTTTTGAGAAAATAAGCCGAAAAAGCAGGAATTCCATGCAGGGCGACGAATAGTAACACTAGTGATAATTTAGATAGCTCAGATAGCAGCATGAATAGCGCTTATGTATTCCAGCAGTAGGTGGACAAGGAGGTCGTGCTCATCATGGAAGTCTTGAAAGTTTCTGCGAAATCGAATCCGAATTCTGTCGCCGGCGCCCTGGCCGGCGTGATCCGCGAGAATGGCAGTGCGGAGATGCAGGCCATCGGGGCCGGCGCGCTCAACCAGGCCGTCAAGGCCGTCGCGATTGCCCGCGGCTTCGTCGCGCCGCACGGCGTCGATCTCATCTGCATCCCTGCCTTTACCGACATCAAGATTGATGGGGAGGAGCGCACGGCCATCAAGCTCATTGTGGAGCCGCGCTGAGCCCATCGTTCAGGCGATATTCAGGCGATTCAGGTACGATTTAGGAGTGAAATCAGGATGCCAAGTGATCTGCATATGCACACGACGTACTCAGACGGCAAGCTGACGCCCGAGGAACTCGTGGCAACGGCGAAGGAGGCCGGCCTCTCGTACATGGCCATCACGGATCATGATACGGTGGAGGGGATCAGCCATCTCTACGAGAATGGCCTGTACCCGGCCAGGGGGATCCACATCATCCCGGGCATTGAGTTCAGTGCGCACCACCCGACGCGGGAAATCCACATCTTGGGATACAACATCGATATCTACTACGGCGAGCTCGTCGACAAGCTCAACGATGTCACGGAGGCGCGCTGGACGCGCTTCAGCGAGATGGTCGAGAAGCTCCAGCAGCTCGGCTACGAGATCAGCGAGACGGAGGTGCTGACGATCGCGGGTACGAGCCGCTCCATCAGCCGCTCGCACATCGGCCGCGTGCTCGTCAAGAAGGGCTACTTCCCGACGGTGCGCGACGCGTTCGAGGCGATGCTCATGAAGGGCAAGCCTGCCTATGTGCCGCATTACCACCTCGAGGTCGAGGACATCATCGCCCTGATCAAGGCGGCCGGCGGCACGCCCGTGCTCGCGCACCCGAAGCTCATCGGCGACGACACGATCGTCGAGGACCTCTGCTGCCGCGGCATCGAGGGCCTCGAGGTCTTCTACCCGCAGCACGATGCCGAGGATACGGCGCGCTATCTCGAGATGGCGAAGCGCTACAACCTGCTCGTGACGGGCGGGTCCGACTTCCACGGCTTCGCGACGCGCTACCCACAGGCACTTGGCGTTTTCACCATTGACGACTGCTGGGCGGAGAAGCTCTACCGCCCAATCCAGAAACTCTGAAAGCACGAGAGCACGCTGAAAGCAAGGAGAGAATAGATGGATGTCATTGCCTTAGTCGGTCCGAGTGGGACCGGGAAAAGCCACCGCGCGCTGATTGTCGCGCACAAGAACGGTGCTGATGCCATCATCGATGACGGCATCCTCATCAAGGATGGCAAGATCTTGGCGGGTCATTCGGCCAAGAAGGAGCAGAGCAAGATCATGGCTGTCCGGCGGGCCATCTTCATCCTGCCGGGCCATGCCGAGGAGGTGCGCAGGGCAATCGAGAAATCGCAGCCGCACCGCATCCTGATCCTCGGCACGTCGGAGAACATGGTCCAGAAGATCACGAGGGCGCTGCACCTGCCGCCCATCGCGAAGATCATCCGCATCGAGGATATCGCGACGCGGTCGGAGATGGAGAAGGCGCGCTTCTACCGCGTCAAGCAGGGCAAGCACATCATCCCTGTGCCGACGATCGAGCTCAAGCCGCATTTCTCCGGCTACCTCATCGACCCGCTGCAGTCGTTCTTCAAGCGCTCGTCGACAAGGCGCCGCCGCCTCGGCGAGAAGTCCATCGTGCGGCCGGTCTTCAGCTATTACGGCAAGCTCGTCATCGACGACTCGGCCATCAAGGGCATCGTGCGCCACGTCATCCTCAATGAGGGCCCGTTCAGCAAGGTCAGCGACATCGAGGTCAAGCACCTCTTCGTTGGCGACGAGGACCAGGGCCTGCGCATCTCCTGCAATGTGGTGCTGACGTATGGCAACCACATCCCGACGCTCCTGAAGCAGGCGCAGGAGAAAGTCACGAGCCATGTCGAGTTCATGACGGGCATGATCGTCCACGAGGTGGACATCGTCGTCAAGACACTCTATGTACGAGCATAATTGTGCCCCCGCGCGAGGCTGCGGGGGCTTTTTCGCTATTCGGAGGTGAACCCTATGAAAGAAGTCAAATCGCCAAAGAAGCCGATGGCCTTTTACTATATCGTCGTGCTGGCGCTCATCCTGCTGTTCAATGAGATGGCAAGGCCTTACATGGAGCAGGCACAGATCGTGCCGGTCGACTACAGCACGTTCATGCAGTCCATCGACGACAAGACGGTCGACCATGTGGAGATCCAGTCGAACCAGATCCTCTACACGGTCAAGGACGACCACAAGAAGTACAAGACGGGCATCATGAATGACCCGACGCTCGCGCAGCGCCTGATGGAGTCGGGCGCGACCTTCACGCAGGACATCAAGGAGGAGACCTCGCCGCTCATGAGCTTCTTCCTCGCCTGGATCCTGCCGCTCTTGATCTTCTTCGCCATCGGCCAGTACATGAGCCGCAAGATCATGGACCGGGCGGGCGGCAACTCGATGATGTTCGGCGGCTCGGGCAATCAGGCGAAGATCTACGTGCCGTCGTCGGAGGGCATCCACTTCAGCGATGTGGCCGGCGAGGATGAGGCCAAGGAGAACCTCTCCGAGATCGTCGACTACCTACACAATCCCGCAAAGTACACGAGCATCGGCGCCTCGATGCCGAAGGGCGTGCTGCTCGTCGGCCCGCCGGGCACCGGCAAGACGATGCTCGCAAAGGCCGTCGCCGGCGAGGCCAATGTGCCGTTCTTCTCGATTGCCGGCTCGGAGTTCGTCGAGATGTTCGTCGGCATGGGCGCCTCGAAGGTCCGCGACCTCTTCAAGCAGGCGAAGGAGAAGGCGCCGTGCATCGTCTTCATCGATGAGATCGATGCGATCGGCCAGAAGCGCACGGGCGCGGCCATGGGCAACGACGAGCGCGAGCAGACGCTCAACCAGCTGCTGACCGAGATGGACGGCTTTGAGGGCAATACGGGCGTCATCATCCTCGCGGCGACGAACCGCCCGGATTCGCTCGACCCGGCTCTTTTGCGCCCGGGCCGCTTTGACCGCCGCGTGCCGGTCGAACTGCCGGACCTCAAGGGCCGCGAGGATATCCTCAAGGTCCACGCCAAGAAGGTCCGCCTCGCGGACGACGTCAACTTCCACACGATCGCGCGCATGGCGGCCGGCGCCTCGGGCGCTGAGCTCGCCAACATCATCAACGAAGGCGCGCTGCGCGCCGTGCGCTCGGGCCGCAGCGAGGTGACGGAGGCCGACCTCGAGGAGAGCATCGAAGTCGTCATCGCCGGCTACCAGAAGAAGAACGCCATCCTCTCGGATGCCGAGAAGCGCACGGTCGCCTACCACGAGATCGGCCACGCGCTCGTCGCGGCGCTGCAGTCGCACTCCGCGCCGGTCCAGAAGATCACGATCATCCCGCGCACGTCGGGCGCGCTCGGCTACACGATGCAGGTCGAGCAGCAGGATAAGTACATCCTCTCGCGCGAAGAGCTCGAGAACAAGATCGCGACGTTCACGGCCGGCCGCGCCGCCGAGGAGGTCAAGTTCGGCCTCGTCAGCACGGGCGCCTCGAACGATATCGAGCAGGCGACGAAGCTCGCGCGCGCGATGATCACGCGCTACGGCATGAGCGATGAGTTCGACATGGTCGCGATGGAGACGGTCAACAACCGCTACCTCGGCGGCGACACGAGCCTGACCTGCTCGGCGGCCACGCAGCAGCAGATTGACAAGAAGGTCGTCGAGCTCGTGCGCAAGCAGCACGAGAAGGCCATCGCCCTCTTGAAGGCCCACATGGACAAGCTCGACGCGCTCGCCTCCTACCTCTACGAGAAGGAGACCATCACGGGCGACGAGTTCATGAAGATTCTCGAGGGCGACAAGAGCGAGACGCAGGAAGTCGAGTCGGCCGAGCAGAAACTGCTCGCCGACGAGGAGAAGGACGCCAAGGCCGACGCCGAGAAGGCAAAGGAACTCGCATGCCTCTCAGAGCCTTCCGAAATTCCTGCGCCTGCTGCAACGGAGGACCAGCAGGAGAAACCCCAGCCGCCGCAGAGCTGACCCTGCCATTTGCTTTTTCGCTGTCGTTGTGTTATATTTAGATATCATGACGATGATGAAGAAGAGTAGCCTGAGGCTGCATCGGCAGGGAGTCCCGCCTGGACTGGGAGCGGGATGGTGCAAGCAGGTGAACGTTCGCTTCGGAGTCTCCGCAGGAAATGGCGGACGCAGGGCTGCGTTAGAGCCAAACGAAGCTACAAATCAGGGTGGTACCGCGAATCCTACCTTCGCCCCTCGTTTTCGGGGGCGGAGGTTTTTTATTTTCTAGGAGGTCAGTATGGAGGACAAGATTGAACAGCTGAAGGCACAGGCTGCCGAGGCAATCAAGAACGCTGCAGGGAATCTCTCGGAGCTCGACGATATCCGCGTCAAGTTCCTCGGCAAGAAGGGCGAGTTCACGACCATCTTGCGCGGCATGGGAGCACTGGCAAAGGAAGACCGGCCGAAGGTCGGCAAGATCGTCAACGAGGCGAAGGCGGAGATCGCTGCTCTCATCCAGCAGAAGAATGAGGAACTCAAGGCACGCGAGATGCAGGCACGCCTCGAGCGCGAGAAGATCGACGTCACGCTGCCGGGCCGCCAGCAGCCGCTCGGCCATCTGCATCCGCTGACGCTGACGCTCGAGCGCATCAAGGACATCTTTTTCCGCATGGGCTTCTCCGTCGAGGAAGGCCCGGAGATCGAGAAGGACTACTACAACTTCGAGGCACTCAATCTGCCGAAGGACCATCCGGCCCGCGACATGCAGGATTCGTTCTACATCACGGAGGACATCCTCATGCGCTCGCAGACGTCGCCGGTACAGGCGCGCACGATGCAGAAGAATGAGCCGAACGCGCCGATCCGCATGATCGCGCCGGGCCGCGTCTATCGCCGCGATGAGTACGATGCGACGCACTCGCCGATGTTCACGCAGGTCGAGGGCCTCGTCATCGACGAGGGCATCACGTTTGCCGACCTCAAGGGCACGCTCGAGCTCTTCCTGCGCCAGATCTTCAGCGAGGACGTCAAGGTCCGCCTGCGCCCGAGCTTCTTCCCGTTCACGGAGCCGTCGACGGAGGTCGATATCTCCTGCGTCATGTGCCACGGCAAGGGCTGCAAGGTCTGCAAGGGCACGGGCTGGCTCGAGATCCTCGGCGCTGGCATGGTCCATCCGCATGTGCTGGAGATGAGCGGCTACGACCCGAAGAAGGTCTCGGGCTTCGCCTTCGGCATGGGCGTGGAGCGCATCGCGATGCTCTCGTACGGCGTCGACGACCTGCGCCTGTTCTACGACAACGACATGCGCTTCCTGCGCCAGTTCTGAGAGAGGAGATAGACAATGCAAGTTTCCATTAAGTGGTTGAAGGATTATATTGATTTTGACTGGTCGGCAGAGGAGCTGGCTGACCGCTTCACGATGGCTGGCGTGCCGGTCGAGAACGTCATCCGCGCGGACGAGGGCCTCGACAAGGTCGTCACGGGCCGCATCGAGAAGCTCGAGAAGCACCCGGACTCGGATCACCTCCAGATCTGCCAGATGAATGTCGGCGAGAAGGAGCTCATCCAGATCATCACGGGCGCACAGAATGTGGCTGAGGGCCAGGTCGTGCCGGTCGCGATGGTCGGCGCGCATCTGCCGAACGGCCTCCACATCAAGAAGGGCAAGCTGCGCGGCCTGCCGTCGAACGGCATGCTCTGCTCGGCCGGCGAGCTCCACCTCGACCTCACGAAGCTGACGGAGGAGGAGAAGGACGGCATCTACATCCTGCCGGCAGACACGCCGGTCGGCGTGCCGGCCAAGGACGTGCTCGGCCTCGACGACGTCGTGCTCGAGTTCGAGCTCACGGCGAACCGCGGCGACTGCTTCAGCGTCCTCGGCCTCGTGCGCGAGATCGCGGTGCTGACGGGCAACAAGCCGAAGTGGCCGGCCATCGCCTGCAACGAGGACGATGCGGCCAAGGCTGCCGACATGATCTCCATCGGCATCGAGGCGCGTGACCTCTGCGACCGCTTCAGCACGCGCGTCATCAAGAACGTCAAGATCGGCCCGTCGCCTGAGTGGATGCAGCAGCGCCTCGAGGGTGCCGGCATCCGCGCCATCAACAACGTCGTCGACGTGACGAACTTCGTCATGATCGAGCTCGGCCAGCCGATGCACGCCTACGACTACGATGAGATCACGGGCCACACGCTGACGGCCCGCCTCGCCAAAGAGGGCGAGAACCTCCACACGCTCGACGACAGCTCGCGCCTCGCGAAGGGCACGGAGCTCGTCATCGCCGATGCCGAGCATCCGGCCGGCCTCGCGGGTATCATGGGCGGCCTCGAGACCGAGGTCACGGAGAAGACGACGACGGTCGTGCTCGAAGCCGCTTCGTTCAACGGTCCGAGCATCCGCCGCACGGCGCGCGCCTGCGGCCTGCACTCGGAGGCCTCGGGCCGCTTCGAGCGTGGCGTCGACGTGACGAACACGCCGCGCGCGCTCGATCGCGCCTGCCAGCTGCTGCAGGACATGGGCGCCTGCACGGTCACGCAGGGCATCGTCGACTGCTATCCGGAGCCGAAGCAGCCAGTGACGATCGACTACACGACGGACGAGATCAACCGCCGCCTCGGCACGGAGATCCCGGGCGAGGAGATGGTCAAGATCCTCACGGAGCTCGGCTTCACGGTCGAAGCAAAGGGCGGAGAATCGTATCACGTCACCGTGCCGTCGTGGCGCAATGACTGCACCTACATGGAGGACCTCTCGGAGGAAGTCGCGCGCATCTACGGCTTCGACAAGATCGCGAGCACGACGCCGTTTGGCCGCATGGTCCAGGGCAAGCAGAGCGCGAAGCAGAACTTTGTCGACAAGATCAAGCACACGCTCGCAAGCCTCGGCATGACGGAGGAGCTCTCGTTCGCCTTCACGAGCACGGACCTCTTCGACAAGCTGCTCGTGCCGGCTGACTCGCCGCTCCGCCAGGCCATCCCCATCCTCAATCCGCTGACGGATGAGGCGCCGCTCGTCCGCACGTGCCTCTTGACCTCCATCATGGAGAACGCCGTGCGCAACTTCTCGCGCAAGAACAACGACATCAAGCTCTTCGACGTCGCGCCGGTCTTCCTGCCGCACGCGCTGCCACTGACGGAGCTGCCGGAGGAGCGCCTGATGGTCGCCGGCCTCATCACGGGCCGCCGCGAGGAAGTCGGCTGGAACCAAGGGAATGAGATGGTCGACTTCTTCGACATGAAGGGCATCGTCGAGGAGCTCTTCCGCGTGCTCGGCATCGCAAAGTACACGGTCGAGGCCGGCGAGCACTTCGCCATGCACCCGGGCAAGACGGCCCTCTTCAAGAAGGGCCGCGAGGTCATCGCCGCCGTCGGCGAGCTCCATCCGCAGGCTGCCGTGAACTTCGGCATCAAGCAGAAGGTCTACCTCTTCGAGATGGACCTCGAGGTGCTCATGAAGTACACGGGCAAGAGCTTCCACTTCGAGTCGCTGCCGAAGTACCCGGCGACGGCGCGCGACCTCGCCATCGTCGTCGATGAGAGCGTCGCCTCGGCCGACATCGAGCGCGTCATCGCGAAGAATGGCGGCAAGCACTTCAAGGGCGTCACGCTGTTCGACGTCTACACGGGCGAGCACGTCGCGAAGGGCAAGAAGAGCCTGGCCTTCAACCTGCAGTTCCAGTCGAAGGACAAGACGCTGACGGATGATGAGGCCGATGCAGCCTTTAAGAACATCCTCCAGGCTGTCGAGAAGCACTTCGATGCGGAGCTGCGTGCCTGAGTCATTTTGAGGCATTGTTGAGAGAGTAGTAGGACGGAGGTGCATCAGATGTCTGATGTGGACCCAAAGGCGCCTCAGCGCGTCGTCGTCGAGATTTTCGGCGAGAGCTACCCGCTGCGGACGGATGACCCCGCGCGCCTCAAGAAGCTGGCGGCCGGCGTGGATCACCTGATGAAGAAGATGGCGGGCAGCGTCAAGAGCTTTGACGGCACGAAGATCGCTGTGCTCACGGCGCTGCAGCTCGCCGACGAATACGATAAGCTCAAGCAGGACTACGACGAGCTCGTCGAGCTGCTGGACGAGAAGTGAGCAAATGAGATCATGGCTCACCACAGGAGGCCGCCCAATCGGGCGGCCTCCTGTGCACGAGCCGCTGGATTTCCGAAAGTTTCTGAAAGGGATGAGCATCATGGCTAAGAAATACGATACAACGGATGCGGCGGACGTTGAACGGAAACTGGCGTCAAAGTGTAGTCGGACGCTTTTGGCTCTGCCGATAGCGGCACTCGGCCTGCTCGCCTGGCAGGCGACGGCTATGGCCGCTGCGCCTGTGGCCGCCGCGGCAGGCCAGACGGCAGAGAATGCAGGGCAGGCGACGCAGCAGGAGACAGGCAAGGCAGAGGCACAGCAGACGCAGGGACTCCATGTCGAGCCGGTCAAGGCAGCTGAGACAGAGTCCACCAAGACTCCGTCCGCAACGACAGCACCGACGGTCGTGGAACCTGCGGCCAAGAAAGCAGAGTCGCGCAAGAACATCGAGGTGCAGCTCGAGTACCTCGAGGGCCGCTTCTTCAAGAAGCGCGATGTCGACCTCTACAACGTGCACGTCTACCGCCAGTACAAGGAGCTCGGCGCGCTCTCGCTGCATTACGGCCTGACGTTCGAGCGCGCGACGGGCAGCACGACGGAGGACGACATCTGGCGCGATGCCGAGGCCGTCGGCTTCGGCCCGTCCTACATGATGCGCTGGACGAAGCACATCTCGGGCAAGCTCGACGGCTCCATCGACGGCTCGGGCAGCCTGCTCGTCTACAATCACGCCCATCCGGGCAACGGCCGCGCCTACGGCTTCCTCTGGCGCATCGGCCCGCGCCTCACGTATCATTACACCGATCGCGACGCGCTGAGCCTCGCCTACCTCTTCCACCATTCGTCGAACGGCATGGGCACCCACAACCCGGGCTACAACGGCGTCGGCTTCTCGCTGGGCTTCACGCATTGGTATTGATTGAAGAGCTCCCTCTCATGGAATCATCCTTCCAGAGAGGGAGCTCTTTTTTACGAATTACTATCAAGAAAATTAAAAATATTTTAAAGATTAGCAGGATTCAAGAGGGTACACGGAGAAACTAATAAACATCCGCTGGATATGGACAAGTTGGATTGGGATGCGAACGACGTGTAAACCGCATCCGCTCCGGGAGAATGGAGCAATGTTTTCTAGTTGAGAGGAGGATTCTTTCATGCAAAATCGACAGAATGAAGCAGGCTTTACCTTGATTGGCATGCTGATTGCCGTGGGCATCGTGGCAATCCTCGCAATGATTGCCGTACCGAAATTCACTTCTGCCATCGCCTCGGCCAATACGGCCAAGATCCAGTCCGACCTGTCTACGCTGAATACAGCGATTGCCGTCTACGAGATCGATAACGGAACAGCGCCAGACAAGATTACGGATTTGGCGGATTATCTGCAGGATACCAATATCAAGCCGCCGTCGGGGCAGTGCTATGTGGAGGGCAAACTTGCAGACGTTGGAGTGGATGCCTATACGATCGATAAGGCGAACAGCCGGGCACTCTGCAACAACAAGGCTGTCGGCGCATTTTACAAAGAGAAGAAGACCGCAGAAAATAGTGACGGGACGAAGAAGTGAGGGGATAGTCATGGTTGGCTATCTGCCCTTGCGGGCGCGCATCATCATCGCGTTGCTTCTCGTCCTGATGCTCTTGGGCCTGTCCATGGCTGACCTGGACCGTCTCGAACTCGTCCGGGGTGGCCTGTTTTGCGTGCTGCTGCTCGTCATGGCGGTCATCGACTTCCGGACGGGACTGCTGCCGGACCGGGGTAATCTCTACCTGGCAGGGCTCGGCTTCATGATGGCCGGGGCCATGGGAGACGTACAGGACGCGCTTCTCGGGGCTCTTCTCGGCGCGGCCCTGCTCTTTGCCCTGCGCACGCTGTCGCGCGGCGGCATTGGGCTTGGCGACGTCAAGTATGCGGCGGCCTTTGGCATCTGGCTCGGCTGGCAGGGGACGCTCTTGGCGCTCGCCCTGGCCTTTGCGCTCGGCGCGTGCCTGGCGCTCGTGCTGCTCGGCATGGGGTGGCTGGGCCGCCGGGACCGGCTGGCCTTCGGGCCGTTCCTGTCGGCGGGCGCGTACCTCAGTTACATCGGCGGCGCGGCCTTCTGGTCGGCCTACGAGGTGTTGCTATGAGGGAGCAAGGTTCCCTGCTCATCGAGGTCATCGTCGCCTGTGCTGTCCTCGCGATCTTGGCGATGGCGGCCCTGCCGCGCGGGCTGGTACTCTGCCGCGAGGCGGCACTGGAGTACGAAGTGCAGTGCCTCCTGAGCGACATCCGCTACATGCGCGAAATCTCGCGCACGACGGAGCAATGGCCTGAAAGCATGAAGCAGAACGGAAAGCAGCGGCCGCCGCAGCGCCGTCAGGCACGGATGCAGTTCCGGCGCACGGGCTACACGATGCTGGCAGGGGGTGTCACGCACAAACGCCACGATTTCCTGCCGGGCATGGAGCTCACGGGCGGCTTTGCGACGGGGGCAATCGACGGACCAATCCTGACGTTTGGCGATGATGGCCTGCTCAAGACGCCGTGCACGATGGTGCTCGCTTGGGCGGATTCGCCGAAGTCGCTGCGCAAGATCATCCTGAGCGCGGGCGGCCGCTGCCGCGTGGAACGGTACCGGAAATAGAGAGGAGTCTGAGATGAGAGACGGTGAGAAGGGGTTCCTGCTGCTCGAGACGCTCGTGCTCGCAGCGGTGCTCGTCCTGATGGCGGGCGCCCTGCTCGTCTACCGCCAGGGCCTGCGCATGGAGGCGCAGACCCGTTTCGAGGCGGCGGCCACGTTCCTTGCGGAGTCGGAGTTCGCACAGCTGGAGTACCAGGCGGCTGCGGGGACACTGGCAGAAGGGGCAGCGCTGCGGCAGGTGCACGTGGACTTCTCGCCGGAAGCATCGGATTTCTCGGGAGGTGGTGACTTCCTGCTCCGCACGGACATCCAGCGGATGGAGCAGGCGGGCGCTTATCGAGCGGCTGTGACCGTCGCCTGGCAGTATGGCGGGCGGCAGCAGCAGCAAATCTATCAGAGGAGGGTGGGCGCATATGAGAAGTAGGGAAGCGGGCACTGTCCTGCTCGACATGCTCGTCTCCCTGCCCGTCCTCGTCTTCCTTCTGGCAGCGCTGGGGGCCATGGCAGTCATGGCCTTCCGCGCTGCCTTTTTCCTCATCGCGGACAGCGAGCTGCAGCAGGAGGTCCAGATGGCCGTGCGGCAGATGGCCGACGAGGCGCGGGTCTCGTACGAGGTCCGCGCCTGCCGGATCAACAACAGGCCGGGCATCATCTTCTACCAGCGCCGCTCGCCGGACGAATCGCTTACGAGCACGTTCCCGGCGAAGTACTGGATCCACCGCGTGAACAGTGTGGACAAGCTCGTCTGGCGCGATGTATCGCGGCCGCTGACGGGCAACCACTCGCTTGCGGGCGTCGATGTCACGGAGCTTACGTGCACGGAGCTCGCGCCGCGGCTGCACGAGATACGGCTGACGGGCAGGAGCCGCGTGACGGGCCACAGCTACACGCTGGCCGTTGCGGTCTACGGCCCGGAGCGCAGTGACTGACAGACGATTGAGAGGAGGACAGGATGGAACGGGAACAGGGCTCGGCTGCTGTCTGGGCGATGCTCTTGACGGTGTTCGTCATGATGCTCGGCACGGCGGTCTGCTACACGGCTTACAGCAGTCGGAAGATGACGGCTTCGTACGAGCGCGAGGTGAACCTGCGCCTCGCGGCAGAGGGGACGCTGCATGAGGCGGTACAGCGTGTCCTGCAGGACCCCTCACTGCTCGTGGACGATGCGGCGATCATCGCGCCGCGCGAGATGAGGACGGAGAAGGGCGTGCTCATCGTGCAGGCCGTCGTCGAGGAGAAGGCGGGCTCGTACTGGATCGCCGCCGTGGCGCGCGAGAAGGAGGGCGACATCTGGCAGCGCCACAAGGTCGCGCGGGGACTCTTGGAACGGAAAGGGGATGCTTATGTCTGGAAGGGAAGGACACGCTGAAGCGCGCGGCCGGTTGCTGGAAAGCCTCAGCAAGCTGCGCCAGAGATTTAAGCAGAGATGGAGTGGCGGACTCAGGGGCGGCAGCTGGCTCTGGGAGGAGCGGCAGCGCGTCATCGGCGTGGCTGCTCCATCGGATATGGGAGAAGGGAATGTGCTCTTTGCCGAACTGGCCGCGGAGGGCGGCACTCTTTCGCTCGTGCGCACGGCGGTGGAGCGGCTGGACGGCGGCCTGAAGCTTGCAGAGGCGGCTGCGATGCGCGCGCAGCGCGAGGGCTGGCACGAGCTTGATTTCGCCGCCTGCCTGCCCGCAGAGCAGGTCCGCTTCTATGAGACGGAGCTGCCGCCCCATATGGAGGCGGCGGAGTGGCGCGAGGCGGCGCACTGGGAGCTCGACGCGCGGCTGACGGATGAGGGGCTCGAGGCTGATGCGTATGCGATGGCCTGCCGGCGCGAGGGCGCGGGCCGCGTCGTGCTCGCCGCGGCGGAGCGGGAGATGCTCGCAAGACTGGCCGAGGATTTCCGCGAGCAGGGGCTCTCTCTGCGCGGCATCGCGGCCCTGCCGCCGGGGACAGCATCGTCGATGGCGGCTTCCTTGGATGGGCAGGGCCTGGTGCTCTCGGAGGCGCAGCGCGCCTTCGTGCCGGCCATCGCGGCGGCACAATCCGTCCTTCGTGAAGATGGCCTGCGGCTCTGGGGCAGTGCGGTGCAGGGGCGCCGGCTGCGCTGCCGAAGGCTGGCCGCGCTCTGCTGCACCGTGACGTTTCTCGTGCTGTTTGCTGCGGCGTTCTTTGACATGCGCGCCTATCTCGAGGCGAGGCGCGATTACCAGCACGAGGAGCAGGCCTTCCTCGTGCTGCAGCGCGAGGAGAAGGTCATGCAGCTGACGGGGCGGCTCCAGCAGAAAATCCGCGCGCGCGACGCCAAGGCCGCCGCCGTCATGGGAGATGTCGTGCCGTGGTACAGCGTGATGGTCCACCTCGGGCGGCCCGAGCTCCAGACGGAAGGCGTCTGGCTCAGGTCCATCCTGCTGCGCTCCGACAAGAAGGTGGAGCTCTGCGGCGCAGCGCTCAGTTACGCTGCGCTCTCTGCCTTCCTGCAGTCCTTCGAGGCGGACCGCGCGTTCTTCCCGCAGGGGCCCGTGCTTGAGGCGTCGGAGGAAGGGAAGGATGCGGAGAAGAACCGTATCGCCTTCCGCATCAGCATCGGCATCTAGTCTGTGGAAGAAAGGGGGAGACCGCATGAAGGACATACGGGCGAGATTGGAGCGGATGGGCCTCGGCGGCGGGGACGGGCGCTTCCTCGCTGCCAGCATCGCCGCCTGCCTCATCGCGCTGCTGGCGTACGGTGCGCTCGTGCACCTGCCGCTGCGCGCGGAGCAGGCGGCGTACGAGAAAAAGGCGGTCGAGCTGCGCACTCGCCTGGCCGCCGTCATGAATTTCAAGAACGTGCACGGCGACCTCGCCGCTTACGAGAAGGAGCTCTCGGACCGCGAGGGGCGCGCCGAGCACGTCTTGCCGCGGGAGCTCGGGCAGGGGGTCTTTTTGCAGGATTTGCAGCACAAGGCGCTGCAGAGTCAGGTGAAGCTCCAGAAGGTCGCGCCGGCCGAGGCGCGCTCGGTGGACGGCGTTCAGGAGATGCCCGTCGCCATCGCCTGCAGCGGCTCGTACTTCTCGGTGCTCGACTTCCTGCGCCGCCTGCAGCAGTCGGAGCGGCTGCTCGCCATCCACGAGACGCGCATCGAGCAGCAGGTGCAGGGCAAGGACGGCACGCTGCAGTGTCAGCTCGTCGTCACGGCCTACGCCTGGCCGCAGGATGAGGCGAAGAGCGGGGCGGACGACGAGGCAGCGGAAGAGAGGGTCACCTCTCTTGAATGAGGACAGGTATCCATTGAAATAAGACCTTGATTTATAGGCGCGTATCCTTTACACTGTAATCAATATTGTTTTTGAAATACGTGAGGTGTTTGGATATGAGCGAATTGCGTTTTATGACTGCGGGCGAGTCACATGGCCCGTGCCTGACGGCTATCCTCGAGGGACTGCCGGCCGGCCTCAAGCTGGACCTCGAGTCCATCAATAGGGATCTGGCGCGCCGCCAGCAGGGCTACGGCCGCGGCGGCCGCATGAAGATCGAGAAGGACAAGGTCAACGTCCTCTCGGGTGTGCGCTTCAATGAGACGATCGGCGGCCCCATCACGCTGCAGGTCGTCAACCGAGACTTCCAGAACTGGGGCGAGCGCATGGCGGCCTTCGGCGAGCCTGCGGGCGAGAAGGTCACGGCGGCGCGCCCAGGCCATGCGGACTTCACGGGCATCCGCAAGTACGACCGCACGGACGTCCGCGACATCCTCGAGCGCTCGAGTGCGCGCGAGACGACGATGCGCGTGGCCGTCGGCGCTGTCTGCAAGGAATTCCTCAAGGCGCTCGGCATCACGGTCGTCTCGCAGGTCACCTGCATCGGCGGCGTCAAGGTCGACCCGGCGAAGGTCGACCGCGCGAAGCTCGGCACGGATATCTCGGATCTCAACTGCTACGATGCGGAGGCCGAGGCGCAGATGAAGGAGAAGATCAAGGCGGCGCGCAAAGAGGGCGACACCTTGGGCGGTATCTTCGAGGTCACGGTGCGCGGCCTGCCGGCAGGGCTCGGCAGCCACATCCAGTGGGACCGCCGCCTCGACGGCAAGCTCGCCGGCGCCCTGATGTCCATCCAGGCCATCAAGGGCGTGGAAATCGGCGCGGGCTTCGACTGCGCCATCCTGCCGGGCAGCCAGATCCACGACGAGATGTTCCTCGACGAGGCGGGCAAGGTCTACCGCAGGACGAACCGCGCGGGCGGCCTCGAGGGCGGCATGACGAACGGCGAGGAGCTCGTCGTCAAGGCGGCGATGAAGCCAATCCCGACGCTGATGCAGCCACTGCACTCCGTCGACATCGCGAGCCATGAGGAAGTGCTGGCCTGCAAGGAGCGCAGCGACACGTGTGCCGTCTCGGCGGCCTCCGTCGTCGGCGAGGCCATGACGGCCTTCGTCATCGCGCAGGCCATCTGCGACAAGTTCGGCTCGGATGCGATGGTCGACCTCAAGGCCGCACTTGCTGCCTACAAGGCGCGCATCGGGAAGGAATGGTGATCCGATGAAGAACATCGTGTTGATCGGCTTCATGGGCACGGGCAAGACAAGCACGGGCCGCGTGCTCGCACAGAAGCTCGGCGCGGCCTTTCTAGACCTCGACCAGGAGATCGAGGCAGAAGAGGGCATGTCCATCCCCGCCATCTTCGCGCAGAAGGGCGAGCCGTACTTCCGCGCCGCGGAGCACCGCATGGTCGAGCGCGTCGCGGCGCGGCAGAACGCCGTCATCTCGACGGGCGGCGGCACGGTCAAGGACCCTGCCAATGTCGCTCTCCTGAGGCAGAGCGGCGTCATCGTCTGCCTGACGGCTGACGTCGATACCATCCTCATGCGCACGGCCAGCAAGGGCGAGCGCCCCGTCCTCGACAAGGAGGATAAGGGCGACCGCCGCCGCGCCGTCGCGACGCTCATCGAGGAGCGCCGCCCGCTCTACCGCCAGGCGGACTTCTCGGTCGATACGAGCAAGCTTTCGCCGCTGCAGGTCGTCGAGGAAATCCTTCATCATCTGAAAACAAGAGGTGTCGTTCATGCGTAAGGTACGCGTCGCTCTCGGAGAAGAGAGTTATGATATTCTGATTGGCTACGGTCTTGAAAAAGAGCTCCAGTCATTCGTTCAGGAGAGTGGCTTCTCGAAGCAGGCCATGCTCGTGACGGACAGCAATGTCGGGCCGCTCTACGGTGAGAAGGTCCGCGCCATCCTCGAGGCAGGCGGCCTGCACGTGTCGGTCGTGACGATCCCGGCAGGGGAGAGCTCCAAGTGCCTCGCTGTCGCCGAGAAGCTCTACACGCGGGCCATCGAGCTCGGCCTCGACCGCAAGTCGCCAATCTTCGCGCTCGGCGGCGGCGTCGTCGGCGACCTCGCGGGCTTCATCGCGGCGACGTACATGCGCGGCGTGCCGTTCGTGCAGCTGCCGACGAGCCTTTTGGCGCAGGTCGACTCGAGCGTCGGCGGCAAGGTGGCCGTCAACCACGCGCTCGGCAAGAACCTCATCGGCGCGTTCTACCAGCCCAAGGGCGTCTTCATGGACCTCTCCATGATGGAATCGCTGCCGAAGCGCGAGATCGCGACGGGGCTCGGCGAGATCATCAAGTACGGCATCATCTACGATGCGGACTTCTTCGCCTACCTCGAGCAGCATGCGGACGCGGTGCTCGCACTTGAGCGCGAGGCCGCTGTCCACATGATCGCGCGCTCGTGCGAGATCAAGGCGGCCGTCGTCAGCGAGGACGAGAAGGAGAGCGGCTTGCGCCGCATCCTGAACTTCGGCCACACGATGGCGCACGCCATCGAGAAGGAGACGGGCTACCTGCGCTACAACCACGGCGAGGCCGTCGCCATCGGCATGATTGGCGCGGCTGATATCAGCGCGCGCCTCGGCATGGTCTCGGCGGACGATGTCGCGCGCGTCGAGGCGCTCGTCGAGCGCATGCAGTTGCCGACCAAGGCCGAGGGCTGCACGGTCGATGCGATGTACCGCGACATCTTCCACGACAAGAAGACCATCAACGGCAAGGTCAACTGGGTGCTCATGCAGGGCATCGGCAAGGTGACCTGCCGCAACGACGTGCCCGAGGACATCGTGCGCAAAGCGATGGCCGCGCGCATCGGCAAGTGAGCCGGCGATTCAAGAAAAATTTTGCAGGGGCGGTTGAAACCGCCCCTTTTTTATGGTATGCTATCTAGGTATATGGACGGTCCTCTGAGTGAGCATCGGGCTTGCCATGAACGTCTGCCATCAAGGAGGAAAAAAATGAATATCATCGAAACGTTAGAAAAAGAACAGCTCCGCTCGGATATCCCGGAGTTCGCACCTGGTGACACGGTCCGCGTCCATGCAAAGATCGTCGAGGGTTCCCGCGAGCGTATCCAGATGTTCGAAGGCGTCGTCATCGGCCGTCAGGGTACGGGCGTCCGCGAGACGTTCACGGTTCGCCGCATCTCGTACGGCATCGGCGTCGAGCGCATGTTCCCGGTACATTCCCCGCGCATCGAGAAGATCGACGTTCTCCGCAAGGGTATTGTCCGTCGTGCAAAACTCTATTATCTGCGCAACCTTACGGGTAAAGCTGCTCGTATCAAAGAGAAACGCTGATCGGCGTACGGTAGGGACTGCTTTTGGCAGTCCCTATTTTGTTTGTAGAAAGGATTACAGGAGGAACCTTCATGAGTTCATTAGGAGAAGAGGCAAAAGACTGGGTCATATCGATTGTCATCGCAATCGTGCTGGCCTTCATCATCCGTCAGTTCGTCGTCGAGCTCTACATCGTCGACGGCCCGTCGATGCGGCCGACGCTGCAGTCGCAGGAGCGCCTCGTCGTCAATAAGTTCATCTACGACTTCCGCGCGCCGGAGAAGGGCGAGATCCTCGTCTTCCAGTATCCGCGCGACACGAGCCGCGACTTCATCAAGCGCGTCATCGCGACGCCGGGCGACACGATCGAGATCAAGGGCGGCCGCGTCTTTGTCAACGACCAGATGCTCACGGAGGACTACATCCTCGAGCCGACGCGCAGCGAGTACCCGAAGGCGACGGTGCCTGAGGGCACGGTCTTTGTCATGGGCGATAACCGCAACAACTCGGAGGACAGCCGCTTCGCCGATGTCGGCTTCGTGCCGTACAAGCTCATCAAGGGCAAGGCTGTGCTCGTCTTCTGGCCGCTCAGCGCGTTCAAGACGCTGCCGTGATGAGGAGGGATGACGATGAAGTGCATTTCCTGGAATGTCAATGGCCTTCGGGCCTGCCTCAAGAAGGGCTTCATGGAGTCGTTCGTGAAGCTCGACGCGGATGTCTTCGCGCTGCAGGAGACGAAGATGCAGCCGGAGCAGGCCATCCTTGACCTGCCGGGCTACCGCCAGTACTGGAACAGCGCGGAGCGCAAAGGCTACTCGGGCACGGCCGTCTTCTCGCGCATCGAGCCGCTTGCGGTCACGTACGGACTCGGCATCGAGGAGCACGACCATGAGGGTCGCGTGATCACCTTGGAGTTTCCCGACTGCTACTTCGTGACGGTCTACACGCCGAACTCGAAGCGCGGCCTCGAGCGCCTCGCTTACCGCATGGAGTGGGAGGATGCGTTCCGCGCGTACCTCGTGGCTCTGGATGCGAAGAAGCCGGTCATCGTCTGCGGCGACCTCAATGTCGCGCACACGGAGATCGACCTCAAGAACCCGAAGACGAATCACCACAATGCGGGCTTCACGGATGAGGAGCGCGGCAAGTTCACGGAGCTCCTTGATGCGGGCTTCATCGACACGTTCCGCGCGCTCTACCCGGACCGCACGGGCATCTACACGTGGTGGTCGTACCTGCGCAAGGCGCGCGATACGAATGCGGGTTGGCGCATCGACTACTTCGTGACGTCGGCGCGGCTGCGCGAGAAGATCGCGGATGCGACGATCCACAACGAGGTCTTCGGCAGTGACCACTGCCCGGTCGGACTGGAGCTCGATCTATGACGGCGGCGCAGGCGAAGGGCCACAAGAAGACGAATCTGACGACGCTTTGCTACATCGAGCAGGACGGCAAGTACCTCATGATGCACCGGGTCAAGAAGGCGCACGACATCAACCACGACAAGTGGATCGGGGTCGGCGGCCACTTCGAGCCGGATGAGACGCCGGAGGAGTGTCTCCTGCGCGAGGTGCGGGAGGAGACGGGCCTCGTGCTCGATTCGTTCCGGCTGCGCGGCATCATCACGTTCATGTCGGACAAGTGGCAGACGGAGTACATGTTCCTCTACACGGCGGATGCGTTTCACGGGGAGCTCGTCGGGCGCGACGGGTGCCGCGAGGGCACGCTTGAGTGGGTCGCGAAGGATGCGGTCTACGAGCTGCCCATCTGGGAAGGGGATAAGATTTTCTTCCGGCTGATGGAGCAGCGGGAGGCGGTGTTCTCGCTGAAGCTCCGGTATGTCGGGGATACGCTCGTCGAGAAGGCGCTGGATGGCAGGGCGTTTTGAACTGCGATAAAATGAGATAGGAAAACCCGGTACGAGGATGGGCTCGTGCCGGGTTTTTGTTTCCATCGTATTGGGTCAGGCTTTCTCGATGTCGATGCTGACGTCGTAGAAGGTGCTGCCGCCGTCTTTGTCGGTGAGGCGCATGGAGGTCAGGCGGTTGGTGTTGCCGTCTTTGGTGTAGGCCTGCCACCAGACGCCTTCGGTGACGAGGGTGCCGCGTTTGACGCGGTCGGAGAGCTTCAGGGTGAAGTGGGCGTGGCCGCGCTGGTTGCGGGCGCGGACGGGGTCGCCATCTTGGAGGCCGCGCGCGGCGGCGTCTTCGGGATGGATGAGCAGGGTCATGATGTTGCCGCGGGTGAGCTCATCGCGTTCGTTGAAGGAACTGTCGAGGATGCGCATGTCGGGGGCGTTGATGAGGTGGAAGGGCTCGCTGTTCTTGTGGGGCGGCAGGTAGTCGGGCAGGGGCGGTTGGCAGCGGGGGTTCTGGATCTCGATCTTGCCGGAAGGGGTGGCGAAGTGGAGCTTGTAGTCCTCGGGCAGGGGGAGGTCGACGGGGTGGCTGTCTCTTAGCCTCTGGAGTGCTTCGCCGGTGAGGGGCAGGGGCCAGGCTTTCTTGGTGGAGTCGATGAGGGCTTCGACGAGGTCTTCTTCGGTCTTAGCGAAGATGGGGTCCGTGAGGTGCATGGCTTTGGCGAGCAGGCGGGCGGTCTGCCAGTTGCTCTTGCTCTCGCCGACGGGCGGGATGACGGCTCTGGCGCGCTGGATGGTGTAGTGGCCGTAGGAGTAGTAGAGGTCTTCGCTCTCGAGGGAGGTGGTGGCGGGCAGGACGATGTCGGCGTAGCGGGTGGTGTCTGTCAGGAAGCGCTCGTGGACGACGGTGAAGAGGTCTTCGCGCTGGAGGCCGCGCAGGACCTGGTTCTGGTCGGGGGCGGTGCAGGCGGGATTGGAGGAATAGATGTAGAGCGCCTTGACGGGAGGCGTCAGATTGGTGTCGTTGAGCGCGCGGCCGAGCTCGCACATGTTGATGTGGCGCACGCCGGGGTGCTCGAGGTCGGGGCGGCGGATGATGTTCTTGTCGAAGGCGTGGCTGCCGGAGGCGGAGGTTAGGAGGCCGCCGCCTTTCTTGGCGTAGGCGCCGACGAAGGCGGGCAGGCAGGTGATGAGGCGCGAGGTCATGGCGCCGTTGACGTAACGGGACTGGCCGCTGCCGAGGCGGATGAAGGGGGCGCGGGCATTGCCGTAGGCATGGGCGAAGGCGCGGATATCCGCGGCGGGGACGCCGGTGATGGCTGCGGCGGCCTCGGGGGTGTAATGCGGCAGGACCTTTTGCTCGAGTTCGTCAGCTCCCTGTACGTACTCCTTGAGGAAGGCGCGGTCGGCGAGGTCGTCTTGTACGAGCACGTGGAGGATGGCGAGCGCAAGCGCGCCGTCGGTGCCGGGGCGCGGGCAGAGGAAGGCGTCGGCGTAGTCGGCGGTCTTCGTGCGGTAGGTGTCGATGCAGTAGACCTTGGCACCTCTCTTGCGAGCCATCTCGATGTCGTGGCGGAAGTGGATGTCGGTCGCGAGCATACTGATGCTCCAGAGGACGATCATATCGCTATGCTGGGCTTCCTGCGGGGCGGTCGGCAGCGTCGCGCCCATGACGTCGCGATAGCCGCGGCTCTTGGCGGGCGCGCAGATGGTGCGGTCGAGGCTCGTGGCGCCGAGCGCGTAGAAGAGGGCGTGGCCGGCGCTGTAGCCAATCGTGCCCATGGTGCCGGCGTAGGAGTAGGGCAGGATGGCCTCGGCGCCGTATTCCTTGATAATGCCGTGCCAGCGCCGAGCGATCTCTTCGATGGCCTCATCCCAGCCGATGGGGCTAAAGCGCCCCTCGCCCTTCTGGCCGACGCGCTTCAGCGGCGTCATGATGCGCTTTGCGGAGTGGACCGTGCGTTCATAGTGGGCCATCTTCGGGCAGAGCGTGCCGCGCGTGAAGGCGTGTTCGGGGTCGCCCGCGACACAGACGGCCTTGCCGTCCTCGACGGTGATGAGCAGCCCGCAGCAGTCGGGGCAGTCGTAGGGACAGACGGACGGTTTGATTTCGGTCATGGGAATCCTCCTGTGGGCAGATGATGTACTGGCTCCATTATATCATAGCGGCGGCGGAGGGGAAATTGGGGATTGCAGTAAGAGAAGGCTCTATGATAGAATGGTAAGCAGTGTAACTTGACATGCATCATTCACATATACTGGGAGGAAAAGGATTTTGTCAGCTTTAAGCGAAGAACTCGATAAGGAAATCAAGAAGCGCCGCACGTTTGCGATCATCTCGCACCCGGATGCCGGTAAGACGACGCTGACGGAGAAGCTGCTGCTCTACGGCGGTGCCATCCATCTCGCGGGCTCCATCAAGTCGCGCAAGACGCAGCGCCATGCAGTGTCGGACTGGATGGAGATCGAGAAGCAGCGCGGTATCTCGGTCACCTCGTCGGTGCTGCAGTTCGACTATGACGGCTGCCGCATCAACATCCTCGACACGCCGGGCCATCAGGACTTCTCGGAGGACACGTACCGCACGCTCATGGCCGTCGACAGCGCCGTCATGGTCATCGACGTCGCGAAGGGCGTCGAGGCGCAGACGAAGAAGCTCTTCAAGGTCTGCAAGCAGCGCGGCATCCCCATCTTCACGTTCGTCAACAAGCTCGACCACTACGGCAAGCTGCCAATCGACCTCATGGATGAGATCGAGAACGTGCTCGGCATCCGCTCGTACCCGATGAACTGGCCGATCGGCCAGGACGGCCAGTACATGGGCGTCTACGACCGCCGCAACGACAAGGTGCTGCTCTTCGCGGCCGACACGACGCACGGCCAGCAGGCGCGCATCGCGGACGTCTACGAGCCGGACGACCCGGCCGTCATCGAGCGCGTGGGCGAGGCGACGTGGCAGGCGCTCAAGGATGACATTGAGCTCCTCGACGAGGCCGGCGAGGAATTCGATATGGAGAAGGTCAACTCCGGTGAGCTCACGCCGATGTTCTTCGGCTCGGCCATGACGAACTTCGGCGTGCAGGACTTCCTCGAGGGCTACATCCGCATGGCGCCGACGCCGCAGCCGCGCCTGTCGAGCGACGGCCTCATCGCGCCGGATGACGAGAAGTTCTCGGGCTTCGTCTTCAAGATCCAGGCCAACATGAATCCGGCGCACCGCGACCGCCTGGCCTTCATCCGCATCTGCTCGGGCAAGTTCGAGCGCAATATGAGCGTCTGGCACGAGCGCTCGGGCAAGATCATCAAGCTCGCGCAGCCGCAGCAGTTCCTCGCGCAGGATCGCCAGATCATCGACACGGCGTACCCCGGTGATATCGTCGGCCTCTTCGACCCGGGCATCTTCGGCATCGGCGATACGATCTGCGACGAGAGCCACAAGTTCAAGTACGCCGACTTCCCGGTCTTCCCGCCCGAGAAGTTCGCGCGCGTGCAGGCGAAGGACACGATGAAGCGCAAGCAGTTCGTCAAGGGCATCGAGCAGCTCACGCAGGAGGGCGCCATCCAGCTCTTCCAGCAGGCAGGCGCTGGCATGGAGTCCTACATTGTCGGCACGGTCGGCACGCTGCAGTTCGAGGTGCTCGAGTACCGCCTCAAGAACGAGTACAATGTCGACATCACGATGAACATGCAGCCGTACGAAGTCGCGCGCTGGCTCGCCTTCAAGGACGGCAGCGAGGTCACGCCGGCCTCCCTCAAGGGCGCCGACCGCGGCATGTTCGTCTACGACCGCAAGGGCAACCCCGTGCTGCTCGTCAGCAACGAGTGGGCGCTCGGCTGGATCATGGACAACAACCCGGACCTCATCCTCAACCACGTGCCGTTTGACCGCAAAGAGGCGTAATCAGGCAAACAAAAAGCTGTCGCAGAAAGCGGCAGCTTTTTGTTTGCATATGTATCTCTGACGGGCAGCGGGCAGCTCACGCCTCAGCGGGGAAGTAGCGGCTCTTTATGGCGCGGATGGCCTCTTCGAGGCTGCTCGGGCGGAAGTGGATGCCGTAGCCGACGAAGATCGGCGGCGTGGCGAAGCGCGGCAGCAGCTTGACGGCGATGCGGCCGCCGAGGTCGTAGAAGAAGATGTTGTAGCTCTGTGTCTGGCTGCCGAAGTGGTGCGTGAGGAAGTCGACGATGATCTGGATGAAGTCAGCCGTTGTATCGATGGCGGCCGGTGTCAGGTCCTCAGGCGGCAGGATGTTGAACTCCCAGAAGCCGATGCGCGGCACGTTGGAGACGTTGAGCGTGACGCCATCTCGCTCGTGGATGACGGGGCCCTCAAACTCCTCGGGGCGGCAGAGCAGCTCCTTCTTGACGTGCGGCAGGCCGATGAGCTGCATGTGCGGATGGCGGATGGTGCCGCCGGAGAGCGGGCCGTAGTTCTTGAAGAAGAGCACGGCCTCGTAGCGGCCGCTCTCCTTGAGCCGCTGCCACATGCGCAGGCCGAAGCGGATGAGCGCGTGCATGTGCTCCTTCGTGTAGGAGGGCATGTCGCTATGGCAGACGCGTCCCTCGATGAGCACGAACTGGTCGGCGCCCTCGATGACGTTGTATTTGTTGCGCAGGAAGACCATATCTCCCTCGGTCTCGATGACGCCGGTCAGGTGTTCGCGGTCGCAGAACGGGCACGACTCTTCTTTGTGGCGGATGGTTTCGGGTTTCTGGCGGGCTGCGCTGACGTCGAAGCCCATGAGATTGATGTCCATGCTGACTTCCTTCCTGTCTTCGTATATTTGTCAAGAAATTACTGGATTGATTCGCCCAATAATGATATAATCTCATGTTGAGTACCATTATAGCGGTATACTGGTATTTTTGCAATTTGCGAGAGGCGGGGGAACCTGCCTTTCTTCTTTCCCGAAATTCTTAGTTCCAGCAAATTCTATGCACGTAGGCGGTGTTTTCCATTAGCAAGCAAGATGTAGAGGCAAATGTGCAGGCGGCACAGCAGCCTCAAGAAGCCCAAGGCTCCAACAAGTCCCCGGATTCGGGGAAGAAGTCAAGCAAGGGAGAGTCCTTCCTCAAGGGCACGTTCATCCTGACGATTGCCGGCTTTGTCGTCAAGGTCATCGGCTCCCTCAACTGGATCTTCGTGTCGCGTATCCTCGGCGGTGAAGGTATCGGCCTCTACCAGATGGCCTTCCCGATCTATTTTTTCGCGATGACGGTCTCGCAGGCCGGCGTGCCGGTGGCCATCTCCATCATCACGGCAGAGCGCGTGGCGCTCAAGGACATCTACGGCGCAAAGCGCGTCTTCCGCATCTCGATGGGGCTCATGTTCGTCACGGGTCTCTTCTTCTCCATCCTGACGTACTTCGCGGCGGACTGGCTCATCGAGTGGCACTTCATCCGCGATGCGCGCGCGTACCTCTCGATGGTCGTGCTCGCGCCGACGGTCTTCTTTGTCACGTTCCTCGCGGCCTCGCGCGGCTATCTGCAGGGCTGGCAGCGCATGACGCCGACGGCGGTCTCGCAGATCGTGGAGCAGATCTTCCGCGTCATCACGATGATCCTCCTCGCGCAGCTCTTCCTGCCCTGGGGCCTCGAGTACGCTTCGGCCGGTGCGTCGCTCGGCGCGCTCGTCGGCGCGGTCACGGGCCTCATCGTGCTCGTCTACTACCACTGGAAGCTCGACCGCGACATCGAGCGCGACTACGGCCATGACATCAAGCCGCTGCCGGGCACAGAGCACGAGTCAATCCTCAAGATCATGCGCCGCATCTTCATGCTGTCGCTGCCGGTCTCGGCGGCGAGCATCATGCTGCCGGTCGTCTCGAACCTCGACCTCATGATCGTGCCGCAGCGCCTCGAAGTCGCGGGCTACAGCGTCAATGAGGCGACGGAACTCTTCGGTTACCTGACGGGCATGGCGGTGCCGCTCGTCAACCTCTCGTGCATCATCACGGCCTCGATGGCCATGAGCATCGTGCCGGCCATCTCGGAGGCGCGGGCGCTGCGCGACATGAAGCGCGTCTACAACCAGACGGCGGCCTCGGTCCGCATCTCGAACTTCGTCTGCTTCCCGGCCTTTGTCATCGTCTTCGTGCTCGCGACGCCGATCTCGTCGCTCATTTACAATGCGCCGGGCGCTGGTCCTGCGGTCATGATCTCGGCTTTCAGCATCGTGCTGCTCGGCCTGCATCAGGTCTCGACGGGCATCCTGCAGGGCCTCGGCCATCCGACCATCCCGATGGTCAACATGATCCTCGCGGCGGCGGCCAAGGTCATCCTGAACTGGGAACTCACGGCACTGCCCTGGCTCGGCATCATGGGTGCGGCCTGGGCGACGGCGGCCGATATGGGCGTCGCAGCCATCATCAACCTGTTCTTCATCTACAAGTTCATCGGCTACCGCATGGAGATCCCGCAGCTCCTCAAAACGCTGTTTGCCGCTGCGGTCATGGCTGCTGCGGTCTACTTCTTCTATGACTGGACGATGGCCTGGTGGAACATCGGCGCCATCTCGACGTTCGGCGCGGTCTTCTTCGGCTGCTTCGTCTACATCGCGACCATGCTGCTCGTCGGCGGTCTGCTCGAGGACGACCTCGCGCGGATGCCGATGATCGGCCGCATCGGCATCCGCATCCTGCGCCGCATCGGCGTGTTCAAATCGTAATATGTGATATGGTATAAAATAGGGGGAACATACTTTGAAGAAGCTCGTGCTCTTCTACAATCCTGTTTCGGGGCATGCTGCCTTCAAGAACAAGCTCGACTGGATCGTCGAGGCGTTCCAGCGCCGCGGCATCCTCGTCGTCTTCTACCGCACGCGCCGGGAGGGCAATGAGGCCTTTATCCCGTTCGTGCGTGAGGTGAATCCCGACGGCCTGCTCGTCGCGGGCGGCGACGGCACGGTCCACGAGATCGTCAACCTCATGATGAAGGGCAACCTCGACCTGCCGCTCGGCATCATCGGCAGCGGCACGTCGAACGACTTTGCGACGTACCTCGGCGTCAACACGGACCTCGAGGCGTATCTCGACACGATTGCCGCGGGCCGCACGCGCCGTGTGGATCTCGGCCTCATGGACGGTACGTATTTCATCAATGTCGCGAGCGGCGGTGCGATGGCCTGCATCGCGCACGAGGTCAATGCGCGCATCAAGAACTCGCTCGGCAAGATGGCCTATTATCTCAAGGGCATCGGAGAGCTGCCGAAGTTCCGCTATTTCCCGCTCAAGATTGAGGCGGACGGCACGCATTACGAGCTCGAGACGTTCCTGTTCGTCATCATCAACAGCCCGGTCGTGGGCAGCATGAAGAACGTGGCGAATGGGGTGGCGGTCGACGACGGCAAGCTCGACCTGCTGTCAATCGGCAAGTGCAGCATCCCGAAGCTCATGAGCATCACAGCGGACCTCATCGCGGGCAAGCCCGTGTCGGAGCGCGAGAACGTGTTGCACGTGCAGGCGAAGCACTTCCGCATCGAGTCGGGGATACCCGTCGAGAGCGACATCGACGGAGAGTGCGGGCCGATGCTGCCGCTGACGATCGAGACCGTGCCGCGGGCAGTGGCGATTTACTGCTGAGAATTACACAGAGCGAGATAGAAAAAGGGCTGCGCATCAGGGTTACGATAGATGTGCAGTCCTTTTTTCAGCGTGGAGGGGGCGTGGGGATACCCTTCGGCTTCGGCGCTCAGCTAAATGGGGCCCGTGCGAGCACAGTCTGGAAACATCGTGGAAGGGGCGGGGGAACACCCTTCGGCTTCGGCGCTCCGTTAAATGGGGCTCATGTGCAGTCGCGATGCTAAGTCGCTTCGCCGCCTGCCGCGGCGTTTTTTCATTGCTTTCTTTTGCCCGGTTGTACTTGAGCCCCAGCCTAGCGGCAATCACTCCGCTTCTGCAGGCGAAGGGCATTTCCCCGCCCTGAGATACAGAGAAAAATGGTGGCCGCAGTCTTGAGTTATGGCGCGTAGGGGAAGGGAGCTGCCGTATACTTTAAGGGTATAGAGTGAAGGGGATGCCTTCAGGCAGGTATGAACTAGGCTGGGGACATGTATTTCGCCTGCAGGGCTGGAGCGATAGCCCGCAGGGCTGAGCCCTCGCACAATATAAGCATAGAAAAAGGATGTCAGGACGCCGCGGCAGGCGGCGAGGTGACATCCTTGCTGATCGTATCATAGGGCTCATTCAGCGGAAGACCGAAGCCGAAATACATGTCCCCGGCCCTTCTGCGATGTAAACTAAACCCACTCATCGTGCGTATTCTCATTCGTCGTGATCATCGAGCTGGCCGAGGTAATGGGCGACGAATTGCTGGGCGGTGCGGCCGCTGCGGCCGCTGTGGGTCATTTCCCAGCGCACGCCGGCGATGCGCAGTTCTTCTGGCGTGAGCTGGATGCCAGCTTTGCGCAGTCTGTGGTCGATGATGGCGAGGTATTCTTTTTGGTCGGGGGCGTAGTACTGGATGATCAGGCCGAAGCGGTCGGAGAGGGAGATGGTCTCGTTCATGCTGTCGTCGCGGTAGACGTCGTCCTGGCTCTCGCTGCGGTCGCGCCAGCTCTCGCGGATGAGGTGGCGGCGGTTGGAGGTGGCGTAGATGAGGACGTTCTCGGGGCGCGATTCGACGCCGCCCTCGATGGCGGACTTGAGGTACTTGTACTCGGCGTCGGATTCCTCGAAAGAGAGGTCGTCGAGGAAGATGATGAAGCGCTTGCTGGCGAAGTAGCGCAGGGCGTCCATGATGTCGGGCAGGTGGCTGAGCTGCGGCTTGGTGAGCTGGAGGATGCGCAGGCCGCGGCTGTAGTAGACGTTGGCGAGGGCCTTGACGGCGGAGGACTTGCCGGTGCCGCGCGCGCCGACGAGCAGGACGTTGTTGGCGGGCTTGCGCTGGACGAAGGCCTCAGTGTTGTCGATTAGCTGCTCTTTCTGGTGGGCGTAGCCGATGATGTCGTCCATCTCCATGGCCTCGAAGTGGCGGATGCCGATGAGGCGCTGGAGCTTGGCATCCCAGCGGAAGGCCTTGAAGGAGGCGATGTCGCCGTAGCCGAAGCTCTGGTAGTAGCGCAGCAGGGCCGTGGCGAAGTCCTCGGCGGTGCTGGCATTCTTGAGCAGGTTCTCAAGTGCGTCGGATGCTTCGGTCTGGAGCGGCATGGTCGGCTTGTAATCGTCGAGCAGCGGTAGGTCGAGGTAGAGGCTCGCGGGCTCGGTCAGGAAGGGCAGGAGCAGCGTGAGGTCGTGCAGGAAAGCCTGCTTGAGGCTCGCGCCGACGGGGCTGTCGTGCATCTCGATGGTCTGGGCGGCGAGGTTGGGGTCGTGGACGAGCAGGTAGATGAGGTAGCTGCGCAGCAGGCTGCCGTGCAGGCCGACGTCCTCGGCGGTCTCGATGATCTTCGCGGCGCACGGGCCGATCTGGCACTTGTCGCCGTCGAGCACGGCCATCAGCGACTGGACGGCCGGGTCATCGAGAAGGCTGCGGCAGATCAGCAGCTTGTGCAGGTTCGGGTATTCAGACATAAAATCTCCTCCTGATAAAAAGACATGCGGAAAGCATGTTGACGTTGCGAGATGGTCTCTCCATTATACTCTGCATCGACGTGGTTGTAAACCTGTAAACTACGAATCAGGCGTGATGCGCGCTCCTGATGAAATGCGGGGACGTGATGAAATCGGTCTGATGCAGGGCCGCGAGCGGCGCATGGTCGGGCAGCGCGAGGGCGCGCAGCTCGGTGGCGCGCGTGTCGAGGGCGAGCATCGCCTGCAATGGCGTCAGGTCGCTTTCGAGCCGCTCGCGGGAGTTCAGTGCGGTGCTGACCTTGGTGATGAGGGGCAAGGCGCTGCGCTCCTTGATCGTGTGCAGCAATTCGCGGCCCACTTCGTCAAAGGCGAGTACGCGCGCGTAGAGGGGGCCCGTCTCTGCAGCCTCGCGGGCGGCGCGCTCGCCCGTGCCGAGCAGCAGGTGCGGGATGATGCGGCTGATGCGGCTCGCGGGGTAGCGGCTCGTGACCATCCCCGCGATGAGCTCCTGCAGCGTCTGGCTCTGCCGGCTCTTGGCGAGCAGCCGGTTCGCGAGGCCTTCCTGCAGGCCGAAGATGGCTTCAAGCTCGCGGCCCTGCATCGTCAGCAGCCGCGCGAGCAGCGGGCGGAAGAGGCGCTCGGTCGAGGCAATCTCCGCGGGAAAAGCCTCGCAAATGGCAGCGTATGTCGCCTCAGGAAGGGAGTCCTTGAGCGAGGCAAAGTCGGGCTGCGCTTTTGCGAGCTCCCCGCGGATGGCCGAGGCGCTCGCCAAGGGGCCGAGTGAGGCTTCGTGATAGCCGGCGCCGCGCCGCTCAATGAGCAGCGGCTCGATACCCTGCGCATAGCCGCGAATCGCGCGCAGGTACTCGATGGCGAGAATGTTGTTGGGCTGGCGCAGCAGGTTCGCCGCAAGACCGCTCGCCTCCTGCAGGATGGCGGTCAGGGCCTTGGCGTACGAAGCGCCCGCACGCAGCGCCTCGTGGAGCGCCGCCTGCGTCTTTGGCGCGTCGATGGCGCGTGCGGCCTCCATGAGCGGTGTGAGATCCGGGCTCTCCGCGCCGAAGGCGAGCGTGTCGACGCAGCCGAGCCCCTGCAGCAGGCGCACGCCGCCGCGCGCGAAGTCCTGCGCACTGCGGCAGGCAAAGAGGAAGGGCAGCTCCAAGACAAGCTGACAGCCGCCGCGCACCGCGAGATCCGCGCGCCGCCACTTGTCGAGAACGGCCGCCTCCCCGCGCTGCGTGAAGCTGCCGCTCATCACCGCGACGATGGCCGCCTCGTCATGGAAGCGGGCGCGGATGGCCCGGAGCTGGTAGGCGTGGCCCTGATGAAACGGATTGTATTCGGCGATGACGCCAACGACATGCATGGAGAGGGCTCCTTTCGAAAGAAAAATAAAATTTAGATGTTAAACTAGGTACAGAGTAGAAGGGCAGGGAGGGGGCCTTTCCGGTTTCGTCACTCCGTTAAATGGGACGCATGTATTGTTCGCCTCTCTGATGTTCATTTGCCGCCTGCCGCGGCGTTCTGACATCTCGATGCAAGATGATATGCGGCGCGTCCCATCCCGTTGGGAAATCACTCCGTTCCTGCAAGCGGAAAGGCCCCCTCCCTGCCTAGCTGCGTTGGCAAAACGAGCCATTCAAAGACAATTCGCTCATAGGAAGATTCCTGCGGGCAATCACGTCGTTCCTGCAAGCGGAAGGGCCCCTCCTTGCCTCGTTGCGTTTGCAAAACGAGCGCTTTGAAGCTTGGAGCGTGTGACGCATGGACTCAGGGCGGGGGAATGTGTTTCGCCTGCAGGAGCGGAGCGACCGCCCGCAGGGCTGGCCCCCGCGGAATCGTGGCGAGAGGGGCGGATGTGAGAACGACGCGGCAGGCGGCGAGGTGCCTTGGCCCATTTCTCTGCCATGGGGGCCATTTTAGCGGAGCGACGAAGCCGAAACATGTTCCCCCGGCCTTTGCTGACGTATCGAGTCTTTACGAATCGATACAGGTAATTTCTCGCTTCTTTCAGTCTAGCAGAACCCTCTCTCTGCGTCCAATTGTTTGGGCTTTTCCCGCGGATATGGTATACTAAGAGATACGGGCAGTCATCGGGCTGTCTTTTTCATAGAACGAAATCAACGAAAATCGGCCTGGCCGATCTATAGATACGTGAAACAAGAAAGGATACGATAACGGAATGACAAAAAAGAAAGTAGTCGTCGCGATGAGCGGCGGCGTGGACAGCTCGCTTACGGCGGCGCTGCTCAAGGAGCAGGGCTATGAGGCCATCGGAGTGACGATGCGCCTGTCGGAGGAGAGCCGTGATTTTGACGAGAACGACCGCGGCTGCTGCAGCCTCAGCAGTGTCGACGATGCGCGCCGCGTGGCGGAGATCATCGGCATCCCGCATTACACCATGAACTTCAAGGAGATGTTCCAGGAAAAAGTCATCGACTACTTCCTCGCGGACTACGCGAAGGGCTGGACGCCGAATCCCTGCATCGCCTGCAACCGCTACGTCAAGTTCGAGGGGCTCCTGCAGAAGGCCATGGAGCTCGGCGCGGATTACGTCGCGACGGGCCATTATGCGCGCATCGCGCAGGACGAGTCGGGCCGCTATGTGCTCAAGAAGGGCATCGACACCCACAAGGACCAGTCGTATGCGCTCTACCACCTCAACCAGCGGTCGCTCGCGCACTTCCTGATGCCGCTCGGCGACTACACGAAGGTGGAGACGCGCGAGATGGCGGAGCGCTACAAGCTGCCCGTCGCCCACAAGCCGGACAGCCAGGAGATCTGCTTCGTGCCGCACGATGACTACAAGGCCTACCTGCGCGCGAAGAATCCCGCCTGCCTGCATCCGGGTGATATCGTCGACACAGCAGGACATGTGCTCGGCCATCACGAGGGCGTGCCGCTCTACACGATCGGCCAGCGCAAAGGCCTCGGCATCGCGCATCCGGAGCCGCTCTACGTCGTGGACCTCGACATGGCACATAACCGCGTCGTCGTCGGCGGGGCCGGAGACGTCTTCTCGGACGGCCTTATCGCGGGCGACCTCAACTGGATTGCCATCGATGCACTTGAGGAGCCCATCGAGGTCACGGCAAAGGTCCGCTACGGCCGCCGTGAGGGCCGCGCGCATGTCGAGCCGCTCGCGGGCGGCAAGGTCCGCGTGCATTTTGCGGAGCCGCAGCGCGCGGTGACGCCGGGCCAGTCGGTCGTCTTCTACGCGGGCGATACGGTCGTCGGCGGCGGCATCATCGAGAAAGCGATTCGGAAGGAGGCGGCGGAATGACACTCGAATCCAGCAACACGACAGTCGGCATCCTCTACGACATCGAGAACGCGCCGTTTGAGATGCTCAATTACACGCTCGGCAAGGCGCGGCGCTTCCAGCCGTGCCGCACGATCGTGATCTCGGACTGGGAGGAGCGCCCGGAGCAGAAGCGCTGGGAGAAGCTCCTGCGCCGCCCGGGCTTCACATTCCGCCAGATCAGCAGGACCTTCCTCGGCAAGAACTCCCTGGACTCGGCCCTCTACGATTCGGCGAAACTGCTCTATGAGGAGGGCGTGCGCCGCTACTTCATCATCACGACGGACTCGGACTTCGTGCGCATCGCGCAGATGCTCAACTCGAAGGAGAAGTCCTACATCATCGGTGTCGGCACGAAGCAGGCGAGTGAGACCCTGCGCAATGCCTACGACGAATTCATCGTTTACCCAGCGGAGGAGAAAGAGACCGTGAGAAAGAAACACACGCGCAAGAATGCAGAGACGGCCGAGAAGGCCGAAGAAGCGCTCGAGACGGCCGAGCCGAAAGCGAATAAGAAAGCTGAGCCGAAGAAAGACGTGAAGTCCAAGAAGGCCAAGGCAAATAAAGCCGAGAAGAACGAGAAAGAGAAGCCGGTGAAGGCCGAGAAGCAGGAAAAGGCGGCCAAAGCCACGAAAGCTGCGAAGACCACGAAGACTGCGAAAGACGCGAAGACGGTGAAGGCGGCCAAGCCGGCGAACGACGAGCAGGTTGCGGCAAACGCGGCGGCCAAGAATGCCAAGAGCAAAGCTGCACCGCAGGCTGCTGCGGCAGAGAAGCCCGAGCAGGCATCCCATGTCAATCATGCAGCTGCTGCACCGTCGGCAGCTCCTGCCGCCAAGCCGGAACACAAGGAAAAGGCGGCTGCGCTGCCAGAGGGCACGTTTGCCGTACGCCTGCCGAAGACCCTGCGCAAGCAGCTCGAGGCGCGCATGCAGGAAGAAGAAGTCACGATGGATGAGCTGATCACGTATCTCCTGATGCGCGGCCTCTCCCATTGACCGATGATGCTTGACTGATTGGATGATTGATGGAAAGGATATATACAAATGAAACGAGAAGAACTGGTCCTGTTCTACCAATTCCGCGATGACGAGAAGCTCGCCCTGGCGCAGAAGACGCTGCACCGCCTCGGCATCCACACGAAGGTGCTGCCAGAGGAGGCATGGCGCGAGAAGATCGGCTACCTGCTGGGCCTCAAGGGCTTCCGCGCGGCAAACCCCGAGGACTATGAGGACGACCCGTTCGTCTTCCCGCACGAGGTCATGGTCCTGCAGCACATCCGCAACAAGCGCCTCGACGCCGTGCTCAAGGCGCTCAAGGACGCGGGCGTGCCGCCTGTCCACTACAAGTCGGTCGTCACGCCTTTCAACACGCTCTGGACACTGCGCCGCCTCTGCGAAACGATGCAGAAGGAGCACGCCGCGATGATCGAGATGGAAGAGGCAAAAGAGAAGAAGGACAAGAAGGACGAGGCTTCAGAAGGCAATGAGTGACGAAACGCGCACAGAAGCAACAGAAGCAATTCCAGCACAGGCAGATGCCGCAAAAGAGGCAAACGCTGCAGATGCTGCAAGCGATGCGAAGGCGATAAAAGGCAAAACGGACGCGCAGGCTGCCCTCGATAAGACGGCGCGCCTCGACAACACGCAGGAGCTGCCACCGCTGCCGGACGACCTGCAAGGCAAGAAAGAGGAGGCGCCGATAAAGCAGCCCTTCCCGCAGGCCGCAGAAGAGACGCCCGTAAGCGATGTGCGTGAGCTGACGCCGGACAAGGCCCTGCAGCAGCGGGCCAAGCAGCAGGCGGAGGCGCGCAAGAAGCAGCAGAGCTGGTTCCTGCGCCACAAGAAGCCGCTCTTGCTGGGCGTTGGCTTCCTCATCGCCGTCTTTATCGGCTTTGCGCTGGCGGGCTACCGCCAGGACCAGGCGGACCTGCAGAACAATGAGCGCCAGCATCAGGAACAGCAGATGCAGGAGCGCGCCCAGAAGCTCGACGCACAGGAGAGCGACCTGCAGAAGCAGCGCCGCGACCTCGAGGCCAAGAAGAAGGCACTCGAGGAGCAGCAGCGCGACCTCGAGCGCCAGCAGGGCCGCATTGAGGGGCGCAGCCAGGCCATGCAGGAGAGCGCCGATGGGGCGTCGGGCTTCCAGAAGATCCTCGACAAGGTGACGGGCCAGTCGGAGAAGAAGCAGCAGGCCGCCGAGGCGAACCGCCAGCAGGGCGCTGATGCCGCCGCATCGGCCGCCAACGTGCAGCAGTCCATCAACGATGCCCAGTCGATGCTCGACGACGTCCAGCAGAAGCTTGACGATGTGCAGGCCATGAAGAATGAGGCCGGCAAGGTCAAGGACAAGGCGGCGAGCACGTACGAAGAGAACAAAGACACGATCGACACCGTGCTCTCCTATGCCAAGGAGGGCGCCACGATGCTCGGCAATCTGCTGTTTCAATGACAGGTGACAGGCTGACCGACATGCGATGCAGTGCTATAGATATAAGGGGAAAGGTGAAGTAGAAGATGAAGTTCTGGAAACAACTGTGCTGCCTCGGTCTGGCAGCTGTCGCCATGCTCTCGGTCGCGGGCTGCGGAGGCAGCTCCCCGGAGAGCTCGAGCTCGGGCAAGATGCAGAAACTCTCCATCGGCCTGATGCCGGATACCGACTCCCTGCCGTTCCTGATTGCAGAGGAGAAGGGTTATTTCGCGGATGAAGGGCTCGACGTCGACCTCAAGCAGTTCAAGAGCGCGATGGATCGCGACTCGGCGCTGCAGAGCGGCAACCTCGACGGTGCGGTCTCCGACATGCTCGCCGCAGCTTTTGCGAAGGATGGCGGCTTTGATGTCAAGGTCACCTCGGCAACAGACGGCAGTTACAAGCTCGTCGCGGGCAAGACGGAAGGTGCTGCGGATGTCAAGGGTCTGCAGGGCAAGGATGTCAGCGTCTCGCGCAACACGATCATCGAGTACGTGACGGATGAGATCCTCGCGAAGGACGGCCTCAAGGGTGAGGACATCAACAAGGTCATCATCCCGCAGATCCCGACGCGCCTCGAGATGCTGCAGAACGGCAAGCTCGCCGCAGCGACGCTGCCAGAGCCGATGGCCAGCATCGCCATCCACAACGGCGCGCACCTCGTCAAGAGTTCCGATGACCTCGGCATCAATCCGGGTATCATCCTCTTCACGGACAAGGCCGCGAAAGACAAGACAAAAGAGATCCAGGCGATGTACCGCGCCTACAACCGCGCCGTCGACTACCTCAACACGGCCCCGCGCGAGGATTACATCGACTTCGTCATCGAGAAGGCCGGCTTCCCCGCCGCCGCCAAGGAGGCTCTGAAGCTGCCGACCTACCACAAGGCAGCCCTGCCGAAGGAGCAGGATGTGACGGATTGCATCAAGTGGCTCAATGCCAAAGATCTGGTAAAGGAGACGTACGGGTATGATGACCTCGTCATCAATCTGCTCGGCGAATGAATTGAAGGACGAATGAATTGAAGATGAATACTGACATGATGGACACGATAGCCTTCCAGCACCTGACGGTCCGCTACCGGACCGCAGGCCGCGCCGATGCAGCTGCCGTCGCCGATGTCAGCCTGACCGTTCCGCGAGGAACGGTTTGTGCTATCATCGGCCCTTCCGGCTGCGGCAAGTCGACGCTCTTAAAAGCGGTGGCAGGCCTCGTGCAGCCAACCAGCGGCTGCGTGACGATCGCGGGGGAGAAGGCTGACCCGAAGAAATCGTGCATCGGCTTCATGCCGCAGAACTACGGCTTGCTGCCGTGGCAGACGGTGCGCGAGAACATCGTACTCGGCTGCCGCATCCGCCACACCTGGCACAAGGGCAGGGCCGAGGATGAGGCAAGGCTCCTGCACTTCATGGAGGCCCTGCACATCCGAGGTCTCGCAGACCGCTACCCGCATGAATTAAGCGGCGGCCAGCAGCAGCGCGTGAGCCTCGCGCGCGCCTTCCTGCTGCAGCCGGACATCCTGCTGATGGACGAGCCGTTCTCGGCGCTCGACGCCATCACGCGCGAGGAGATGCAGGACGTCTTCCTCGGGCTCTGGCACGAGCAGCACACGACGACGCTGCTCGTCACGCACTACGTCGAGGAGGCGCTCTACCTCGGCCAGAAAATCGTGCTGATGGCCGCTAATCCCGGCCGCATCGCGCGCGCCTTTGACAACCCGCTCAGCGGCTCCCGCGAGCAGCGCAGCAGCCAGGCGTTCTTCGAGATGAGCCGTACACTGCGCGAGGAGATACGGACCTTGCGCGCGCAAGATGAAAGCGATGAGCAAAGAGAGGAGGAGAAGCGATGAAGGGCATCCAGCACACGCTGCTCTCTTACGCAGCCGCCGCCGTCTTCCTGCTCGTGCTCTGGTGGGCCATCGCGCTGCTGCTCGCGCTGCCCATCGTGCCGACGCCCGACAAGGTGCTCGTGCGGCTCGCGCATGTCTTCTCGCGTGACATCTTCGCACATGCAGCCTGGAGCCTCTGGCGCATCGCGGCGGGACTCGGCCTGGCCGTCTGCGTCGGCTATCCGCTCGGCGTCCTCATGGGCTACTTCCGGCGGGCCGACCGCTATCTCTCGCCTGTCGTCTACCTGACGTACCCCGTCCCGAAGATCGCGCTCCTGCCGATCCTCATGCTGCTCGCCGGTGTCGGCGAGCTATCGAAGATCCTCATGATCTTCCTGATCATCGTCTTCCAGGTCATCGTGGCCGTGCGCGACGCCATCCGCACGCTGCCGGAGGAGCGGTACGCGCCGCTCTACTCACTCGGCGCGTCGTTTGCGCAGGTCTTCCGCTTCGTCATCCTGCCCGCATCCTTGCCGAAGTTCATCACAGCCGTGCGCGTCGCGATGGCGACGGCCGTCTCCGTGCTGTTCTTCACCGAGACGTTCGGCACGCAGTACGGCATGGGCTACTACATCATGGACGCCTGGCTGCGCGTCAACTACCTCGAGATGTACGCGGGCATCCTCGTCCTTAGCGCCATGGGGCTCTTGCTCTTCGGCCTCATCGACGTCTTTGAGCGCGCGGCCTGTCGCTGGCAGCGGAAGTGAGGCGACGACCGTGAAGAAATTCTTTGCCCTCGTGCTTCTTGCCCTGCTCTTGGGCGCGGGCTGGGCGGGCTACCATGCGCCGGACCTTCTGCCGCAGGCCCAGCGGCTCGCCAACGACCTTCTGAGCCATTTCGAGCACGACGATGGCGCCATTCACGTCGAGGGCAGCGGCGCGGCGCACGACGATGTCCAGAAGGCCGCCGCGGCTTTCGATGGCCTGACGCAGGAAAAGCTCGGCGTCACGCGCCGCCACTCCGTTCGCGTCTACGTGGCCGCCTCCGATGCGGACTACCGCCGCATCCTGCGGGAGGAGTTCTCGCTCTCCGATGAGGAGGCCGGGCAGGTGGCCGCCATCTCGGGCGGCTGGTCGGGCGGCAGCCTGCACGTCACGGCCGTCAACGCAAAGGCCGGCGTCATGGACGGCCACAGTGACCGCTATGCGACGACGGCGCACGAGCTCTTCCACCAGCTCCAGTACGAGATGAGCCACGGGCGCGACACCGACAAGACGGCCTTGTTCTGGCTCGAGGAGGGCTCTGCCGACTACGTCGGCGCCATGATGGCCGAGAAGCTCGGCGCCCGCACGCTCGCGCGCTGGCAGCAGGGCGTGCTCGACGACCTCTTGGGCGCGCCGCACCCGGCAAGGCCCGATCAGCTCATCCACCTCGAGTTCGAGGAGCGCAAGGCCATCATGGCCAAGGAGTACCACGCCTACGCCATGGCCGACATGATGACCGTGCATCTGCTCGCGCGCTTCCCCGAGGCGCAGCGCGGCCAGAAGCTCGCCGCTTACTTCGAGGCGCTCGGTGAAGGAGCGACGGGGGAGGATGCCTTCGCGCAGACCTTCGGCCTGACGCTCGACGATTTCCTGCAGGAGTTCTCCGCGTGGTGGCAGAGGCAGAAGAGCCAACCCGCCAGCATCCAGATCGATGCGCGCGAGGGCATCACCGAGGGGCAGGCCGACTTCTACGCCGCGCAGGCCAGCGCCGTCCAGCAGCTGCTCGCGCGCCGCTTCGGCCAGACACTGCACGGCAGCTACACGCTCGTGCTCGCGAATGGCAAGGACGACCTCGCGCAGGCCGTCAGCGACTACTCCGACATGACGCCCGCCGAGGCGAAGAAGACGGTCGGTGAGAGCCTCTGGCTCGAGAATGGCAGCACGCTCTTCCTCGACATGGCGGCACTCGACTCCGAGCGCCAGCAGATCTTCAGCATGGGCGTCATGCTCACGCGCGTCATGGAAGCGCAGGCCATGGGCGGCACCGAGAAAGAAGTCGCCTGGCTCGCGCGCGGCGCAGCCTACCTTATCGGCACCCTGCGATTGGAGACAGAGGGTCTCGGCAGCCTCGCCGACTACCGCCGCACTTGGTACAGCGTGCTGCAGGAGAAGGGCAGCTTCCCCGATGCCGCGAGCTTGACCACGCCGCAGGCCTACGAGCAGGCCTGCGCTTCCTTTGGCGATGAATCGTGCTCGATCGTCGCCGAGCTCGCCGCCGACGACCTCTTCGCGCGCCGCGGCTGGGGCAGCTTCACCAAGTGGATGCGCGCCGCAAACCTCGCCGACGGCGATGGCGAGAAGGCATTCCAGAGCGTCTACGGGACGAGCCCCAACGCCTATGCTTCCTCAGCGTCCGTGCGCCTGCTGCGTGAGATGAACAGCGAAAGCAGCATGTATACACGATGAGCCCCTTTACAAATGAAAAAGACTATGATAACATAAGAATCGTTCAAGCGAGTGCGCTTGTACGAGACGAATAGTCATATGGCAATGGCGCCATGCAGAGGTGATACTTCCGATTCGTATGATCCGGATGTTTTTTCTGCATGGCTTTTTTGTTGCTCAATTTTTAAAAGGGTGGTATAAACATGGACGAGTTACTTTATGTGATTCCTGCAAACTCCGAAAAAGAAGAAATCCTGAACACGCTCAAAGCACATCCCGAGATCAAGTTCGTTTCGCTGGTCGGCATCGACATGGCCGGTAACGATACGGATGAGAAGATCCCGATGCGCATCTTCCTCAAGGATATCGATGAGTTCTATGCTGGCACGGCTGTCCAGACGGATGGTTCCTCCGTCGTGCTGACGGGCATTGCCACCCTGAACAACGCAAAAGTCGATATGCCGGTCGATCCTTCCGTCAACTGGTTCGTCGACTACAACATGGAGAACTACGACGAGGAGACGGGCAAGCCAATCGGCACGCTGCGCATCCCGTCCTTCCTGATCCACGAGGGCAAGCGCGTCGATTCGCGTGCCGTCCTCGCTGACACGCTCGCTTACGTCAAGAAAGAGCTGCTGGCCCTCTTCAAGGCACATCCGCAGATCTCCGGCATCGAGAGCGTCAACGGCACGGATGTCACGGACATCCAGTTCACCTCCGCTACGGAGCTCGAGTTCTGGGTCAAGACGCCGCTTGAAGATGCTGCCATCGAAGAGATGTCCGCTTCGCAGGTCCTGCAGGAGCAGTACTGGGAGCGCACGCACGGCATCGTCCGCACGGCCATGGAGCAGTGCCTGCTCGTGCTCGACAAATACGGCTTCAAAGTCGAGATGGGCCACAAGGAAGTCGGCGGTCTCAAAGCACAGATCGACGAGAGCGGCCGCATGACGCACGTCTGCGAGCAGCTCGAGATCGACTGGCGCTTCGCCGATGCCCTGCAGGCTGCCGACAACGAGCTCTTCGTCCGCACGATCGTCCGTGAAGTCTTCCGCGGCATGGGCCTCGAAGTCAACTTCAAGGCAAAGCCGATGATCGGCCTGGCTGGCAACGGCGAGCACACGCACATCGGCATGGCTGCCATCACGAAAGACGGCAAGCTCCACAACCTCTTCACGGCTGACGACCAGAAGAAAGACTTCATGAGCGCCATCGGCTACGGCTCCCTCATGGGCCTGCTCAAGAACTACGAGGTCATCAACCCGTTCGTCTCCGCTACGAACGATTCCCTCAACCGCCTCAAACCGGGCTTCGAGGCTCCGGTCTGCGTCGTCACGTCCCTCGGCCATACGCCGGAGATCCCGTCGCGTAACCGCACGATCCTCGCCGGCCTGATCCGCGACCTCAGCAACCCGTACGCAACGCGCTTCGAGCTGCGCGCCTGCAACCCGTACACGAACACGTACCTCGTCCTCGCAGCCATCTACTCGGCTTGCCTCGACGGCGTCAAGGCTTGCGCTACGCACACGACGGCAGAGTGCCTCGCCGAAATCTCCAAGGATGCCGGCGAAGAGGGCTTCTACCTCGAGAAAGACCGCGCCTACCGCAGCGAAGACGATGTCTTCGAAGACTACACGGAAGAAGAGCGCACGCGCCTCTTCGGTGCTCCGCCGGCTACGGTGTGGGAGAACATGCAGAACTTCGAGAACTATCCGGCTAAGCTCGCCGTCATCACGGCTGGCGGCGCCCTGCGCGACCAGATCATCGAGGCCTTCCGTGCCGGTGCCCTGACCCGTTGGAAGACGGAGCTCATCGCCCGCATCATCCCGGAGAACCGCGACATCGTCCGCGCCGCTAAGGAAGCCAAGGCCGACTTCGTCACCGACCTCGATTCCTACAACTGGAACAAGATCAACGGCATCCGCAGCTACCTCGCCAAGGACAGCATCGACGAGAAGTCCCTCTTCACGCTCCTCATCAACGCCCTCAACGAAGGCGACTACGCAACCGCATCCGGCCTGCAGGTCGAGATGTACGACAAAGTCGAAGAGCTCAAGAGCCTCTACGACTCCTATGTCAAGAACATGATCTGATTGCCCAAAGCAATCTAACAATAAAAAGGCACCGCTTCGGCGATGCCTTTTTTCATGCATCCACGAGATTGAGAAAGGAACGGTGACGAAATGTCAGCAGATCTATTGTTCCACGAAGAATCCGGACGGATTTACGCAGAAGATGAAAAGGGTAAAGTGATAGCAGAGATCGTATTCCCAGAGGTTCGCCCCGGTGTCTGCGAAATCATGCATACATATGTCGATAACAGCCTGCGCGGCCAGGGCATTGCAGGAAAGCTCATGACCCTGGCCGTTGCCGCGATCGAACGAGAAGGCAAGACGGTAACAGCGTCTTGCTCCTATGCCGTCAAGTGGTTGTCCAGGAGAGGCGCCAAGAGCTGAGATATTTTCCTCATGCCCCGCATCAAATCGCTCAACGAAGGTGACTACGCAACCGCATCCGGCCTGCAAGCTGAGATGTACGATAAGGTCGAAGAGCTCAAGAGCCTCTATGACTCTTATGTCAAGAACATAATCTGATTACCTAAGGCAGCCTAGCGAAAGAAGGCAGGAGATTACAGAAACATAGCGAATACAGATAATGTATCAAGTCGCGATTGAGATAAAAGAATAAACGAGACAGGATATCTAGTAAGAATGCTTAAAAGTGAATGATCCTGGGATTTAGAAGAATAGGGAATGGCGTAGTTATTGGGATTTTTTAGTGTGAGCCCCGCACCCGCGGGGATGATCCCCACAACATCAATCTTTTCTGTTGGCCGGACGTGTGAGCCCCGCACCCGCGGGGATGATCCCGGCCACGGCGTGACAGGCTAGTAGCTCAGACAGTGAGCCCCGCACCCGCGGGGATGATCCCGTCTGGGTCATTAAAGACCGTCGTGCCATCCCGTGAGCCCCGCACCCGCGGGGATGATCCCTACCTTCATACTACTCATCCTTTCTGTCGCGGGTGAGCCCCGCACCCGCGGGGATGATCCCGTTGCGCTGTACAGCTTGTCAAGGAATCCTCGGTGAGCCCCGCACCCGCGGGGATGATCCCGCTTGCCCTCTTGACTGCGTTGTCTTTGAGAGGTGAGCCCCGCACCCGCGGGGATGATCCCACGTAGTTGGCCCTCGCGGACTTCCACGTTGAGTGAGCCCCGCACCCGCGGGGATGATCCCATATTATTGTATGTAATATTAGGTTGTAAATGGTGAGCCCCGCACCCGCGGGGATGATCCGACGTCCGTCTTCTTGAGCGTGGCAGAGAAGGAGTGAGCCCCGCACCCGCGGGGATGATCCCTGCCTTGATGCGGTTGACCATCCCCTCGATGCGTGAGCCCCGCACCCGCGGGGATGATCCCGAAGCTGCTCTTTGATGAAGTGGTCCAGGTCGGTGAGCCCCGCACCCGCGGGGATGATCCCTTTGCAAGTTTTTTGGGCTAAACATGTGGTATGTGAGCCCCGCACCCGCGGGGATGATCCCATGGATGGTGGCCGGTCGAGAGTGCCGACCTCGTGAGCCCCGCACCCGCGGGGATGATCCCTCGACGGGAAACTGGTTGTAGGTCTCGCTCGAGTGAGCCCCGCACCCGCGGGGATGATCCCCATGAGCCGATTGCCGAGAAAACACCTACAATGTGAGCCCCGCACCCGCGGGGATGATCCTTCGGCAAATGCTCGGAAGAGCACATGCCACTCGTGAGCCCCGCACCCGCGGGGATGATCCCGTTCAAGCATCCTTACATGCCTATGCGGCGATGTGAGCCCCGCACCCGCGGGGATGATCCCCAGAGCCGTCAATGCCAATCTCGTAGTTATCGGTGAGCCCCGCACCCGCGGGGATGATCCCGCTGAACTGTTCTCTCGTACATCCGAGAGAGGGTGAGCCCCGCACCCGCGGGGATGATCCCTGATTAAGGGCTTTGGAGATTATGCCATCATCGTGAGCCCCGCACCCGCGGGGATGATCCCTTGAAGGGCGACCTCAAGGCGCTGTCGTCGGTGTGAGCCCCGCACCCGCGGGGATGATCCCATTCGCTGTGCTGTTGTTGACGTCGGGAATCTGTGAGCCCCGCACCCGCGGGGATGATCCCGACGTCGTTGTCATAAAAGTAGGCCGCCGTATGTGAGCCCCGCACCCGCGGGGATGATCCCATGCCGGATGCTTTCGTGGCCTCAACGGCCTGGTGAGCCCCGCACCCGCGGGGATGATCCCAGGACAGTCGTGACACCCATCACGACTGATACGTGAGCCCCGCACCCGCGGGGATGATCCCAACTTCGACACGCAGAACACGAAGGGCAACAAGTGAGCCCCGCACCCGCGGGGATGATCCCGTTGAACTCCGTCAGGCGAAGGGCAAGCAGCTGTGAGCCCCGCACCCGCGGGGATGATCCCGACATTTGTGCCGATCCACGCAGCAACCGCACGTGAGCCCCGCACCCGCGGGGATGATCCCCTCCTTTTATCGGTGCTTTGTCGGCGGTTTGTGTGAGCCCCGCACCCGCGGGGATGATCCCTCATACAAAGATAAGCTGCAGGACAGCACGATGTGAGCCCCGCACCCGCGGGGATGATCCGTCCAACAACGTTCCCAATAAGGACGGTTCTGCGTGAGCCCCGCACCCGCGGGGATGATCCCACGGGCCATGCACAGCTTACAGGATCGGCAATGTGAGCCCCGCACCCGCGGGGATGATCCCTGGAGTGTTGGCAAAGTAGGCGAAGAGGATTGTGAGCCCCGCACCCGCGGGGATGATCCCTACGGTCATCAGTATCAGGGCATCTATGCGAGGTGAGCCCCGCACCCGCGGGGATGATCCCGACGATGGCTGGTGCGATGCGTGGGCAAAAGAGTGAGCCCCGCACCCGCGGGGATGATCCCGATGCGCGATGCGGATGCACCTGCAGCTGCGTTGTGAGCCCCGCACCCGCGGGGATGATCCTGCTTTGACATTTGATGCAGGTCGGTTCCGCCAGTGAGCCCCGCACCCGCGGGGATGATCCCACCCCCTGCCAGCCGCGCTCCACGCTCTGGTCGTGAGCCCCGCACCCGCGGGGATGATCCCACAGCAGGCCCTCTTCGTGTATCTGGGAGTGAGTGAGCCCCGCACCCGCGGGGATGATCCCGATTGATACATGATTACTTTTCTTCGCCCGAGGTGAGCCCCGCACCCGCGGGGATGATCCCTCGGCGGCCGATGCCAAGACATCCGAGACCAAGTGAGCCCCGCACCCGCGGGGATGATCCCTGCCGCCGATAAGATGGTTGCAGAGAGCGAGAGTGAGCCCCGCACCCGCGGGGATGATCCCGCCAAAAGAGATGGGTAAGCTCATGCTGGACGGTGAGCCCCGCACCCGCGGGGATGATCCCGCATCCTCTATCAGTCGATAGAGCACGTCCGGGTGAGCCCCGCACCCGCGGGGATGATCCCCTGTCGAGAATCAGCTACGACGAACGAGCAGAGTGAGCCCCGCACCCGCGGGGATGATCCCAACGTTGTTACCCTTATAGGCGACGAGGATATGTGAGCCCCGCACCCGCGGGGATGATCCCCAACAAGTCTCATCCCGCGTGTATGCGGGAAAGTGAGCCCCGCACCCGCGGGGATGATCCCATCGGCGTCATCGCTATCGTGCGGGTTTGTATGTGAGCCCCGCACCCGCGGGGATGATCCCTCCGCGCCATTCTGTCTGTAGTGAGCCCCGCACCCGCGGGGATGATCCCTGGCCGTGGGTTAGTGGCATAAGTACGAAAGGGTGAGCCCCGCACCCGCGGGGATGATCCCCTCTGTAGTCTAATTTTATCTATAAAATTGGAGTGAGCCCCGCACCCGCGGGGATGATCCCAAGAATAGCTCCTGTTCGCAACAACTCCAACCGTGAAGCCCGCACCCGCGGGGATGATCCCATGCGCTTCAATGAGCGATATGAGCCGTACCTGTGAGCCCCGCACCCGCGGGGATGATCCCTTACAGCTGATTGAGTCAGGCCGATTTTGTCGGTGAGCCCCGCACCCGCGGGGATGATCCCATACCCATCGTCCGGGGTATCGCCAACCTTGAGTGAGCCCCGCACCCGCGGGGATGATCCCGCGAAAGCAAGAAGGCTGAGACGTTGTCGGATGTGAGCCCCGCACCCGCGGGGATGATCCCGCTGCGCTTGACAATCGTGTCGTCCGACAAAGGTGAGCCCCGCACCCGCGGGGATGATCCTTTGCGCACGCAGCTCCTCGGATTGCCGTCCAAGTGAGCCCCGCACCCGCGGGGATGATCCCACTGCCGTACAGGAAATATGCCACCAGCTCGCGTGAGCCCCGCACCCGCGGGGATGATCCCGTCAGCACCGCCATACCCGACTTCGCTACGCGGTGAGCCCCGCATCCGCGGGGATGATCCCTTATCTGCCACATAGGCAGCTTAGAAATACCTGTGAGCCCCGCACCTGCGGGGATGATTCCTGCCATTATATGGACATATCAAAACCGAAATAATCAAGCAAGATGATATCGAATGCATTTTAGCAGATTAACAATATACCTAGAATGTGAGCCTTGTACCTGTGAGGATAATTCCAGAAAAATAGAAATTACGGTAGAATTTAATATTTCATCAATTTTCTAGAAGGAATTTCATATCTCTTATCGAATATGTATCTATAACAAATGTCTGAGGAGAAGACCGTAAGATGAGCCGAGGATGATTTACGACTCGATACTCTGATTCTGACATGGCACAAATGGAGGAGAGTATGATGGCGCATGATGAAATGGTATTATCTTCACCAGCACGGTCATTATGGGGGAAGCTGGCACTTGATAGCAATCATTGCTGGTTGCCGCTCTGGATGCATCTGGCAGATACGGCGGAGATTGTGGCTCTTTTGTGGATGCATTGGCTACCTCCGCATACGAAAGAATTGGTCGTGCAGGGAATCGTTGTTCAAGAATCCCTTTCATTGGCAGAACGCGAGATGCTGGCAGAGAAAATTGTTCGTTTTCTGGCCGCTGCACATGATTGTGGCAAGGCGTCACCTGCATTCGTGATAAAGGCAAAAAAAGTTAATTTTGCTGACATCGTTGATGAAATCTCTGGTAAGGGATTACCAGTTGAGGTGAAAAATCAGGCACTGGCAAAGCGGTTCCCACATGCATTAGTCGGGGAAGCTATTCTTGAGCGTCATGGCGTGGACCGAAGTTTGGCCGACATTGTAGGAGCGCATCATGGAAAACCGTTGGAGTCGAAACATGACCTTGAAGCAGCTCCGGAATATTCGTCGATTACCGGTATAAAAGATGGAGCATGGAAAAGGGTCCAAGAGGAACTTGTGCAATATGCACTACACTTGGCAGGTCTGTCGTCCATCTCAGGGATAACACTGACTGTGCCAGCTCAGGTCGTCCTGAGTGGCTTGCTGATCATGGCAGATTGGCTGGCTAGTGATGCGACTCAATTCCCGTTGATTCCACGTGATTACGGCATCATGAAAATGAAATCGGCTAAAGAGCGCGCAGAGCAAGCTTGGTCTGGCTTACATTTGCCTGAGTACAAACAATTTGCATCAGATTGTCCCTGGTCTCAGCTCTATGAAGAGCGGTTTGGACGTCAGCCACGCCCCGTGCAGGTTCATGCTCTGCAAGTGGCTTCACAGATGAAGCACCCTGGCTTGATGGTGATTGAAGCGCCGATGGGAGAGGGAAAGACAGAAGCCGCTTTAGCGGCAGCAGAAGCATTTGCCCGCCGTTTCGGCTTGGGGGGTATTTATTTTGCTTTGCCGACACAAGCGACGAGTGATGGCATTTTCCCGCGTATCGAGAAATGGATTGAGCATCTCCATGCGGGTGTGAGTCGGTCAATTTTCTTGGCACATGGCAAATCAGGATTCAATGAGGTGTATAACGGTATAAAATTACATTCGCATCTCTACGATGAGGAAGATGAGAAACATGCCGATGTAGTCGTCAATGATTGGACACAGGGCAGGAAGAAAGGACTGCTCGCTGATTTTGTTGTGGGGACAATCGACCATGTCTTGATGGGTGGCCTCAAGATGAAGCATCTTGCTTTGCGCCATCTGGGATTGGTGAATAAGATTGTAATCCTAGATGAATGCCATGCTTATGATGCGTATATGAATCAATATCTGGATCTTGTCTTATCTTGGCTGGGTGCGTATGATGTTCCCGTCATCGTTCTGTCGGCAACGTTGCCGCCGCATCGTCGTCAGGAATTATTAGCTGCCTATCAGAATCGGCACATCAAGAAGGCGGATTGTATTGACACAGAGGTTATCAGTCCGTATCCATTGATCAGCTATACCGACGGCGAGAACATCTATCAAGATTTGCCAGAACCTTCTGGACGGAAGAGAGTCGTTCATCTTCGGCAGCTTGACGAAGACAATCTGGGCGATACCCTGAGTGAGCTGCTGGCGGAGGGCGGTTGCGCGGGTATCATCTGCAATACCGTCAAGAAAGCGCAGTCGGTTGCGCAATGCATGGAAATGTACTTTGGAGAAGATTGTGTCAGGTTACTGCATTCTTGCTTCTTGAGTTTTGACCGCGTCCGGAAAGAGCAGGAGCTCCGCGATCTGCTGGGGCCGCAGGAGGACCATCGCCCCGATAAACTCATTGTGGTCGGCACGCAGGTTATGGAGCAGTCACTTGATGTGGATTTCGACGTCCTCTTCACGGAGATATGTCCCATGGATTTGCTCTTGCAGCGTATCGGCCGATTGCATCGCCATAACAGGAAAAAGGCGCGGCCAAGCCGTTTGCAGGAAGCGACATGCTATGTCATGGGAATCCAGGATGCATTGACATTTGATGAAGGGAGTACTGCTGTCTATGGCGAGTACCTGCTGATGAAAACACGGGCTTTCTTAGAACAACGGTTGATTTTGCCAGACAATATTCCTCGCTTGGTTCAGCAGGTGTACGAAACAGGCTATGATGATGAAATCATTAACAGGCTTACAAAAGAAGCCAATCTTGTAACAGAAGCCGATATAGCTGATGTCAGGCAGCAATATGCGATTGCAAGAAATCAATATGAGACATGCATCGAAAAGAAAAAGAATAAAGCGAGGACATTCCAGATTAAGACATCGAAAGCACAGCGTAAGAATTTGCTTGGTTGGCTGAACGCACCACAGATGGAGGACGCATCTGGGAAACGAGGCGAAGCCACAGTACGCGATAGCGGGAACTCTCTTACCGTGCTGGTTATCTGTAAAAAGGAAGATGGCGGTCTCTACACCTTGCCTTGGCTTTCTGGGCATGGTGACGAGCGGATTGACGATGTGCCAGATGATGGACTCGCAAAAGCGATTGCAAGCTGTTCCATCAATTTACCATCTTATTTCGTGCAGAATTGGCAGATTGATAAGGTAATCGATGAATTAGAACAAGTAGTTATTGATAAAAATCTGGATTCTTGGTATGCATCGCACTGGCTGAAGGGGGAACTTTTCTTGGTTCTCAATGAAGAGCATGAGATGCATTTGCTGGATCGTATACTTGTTTATGATGAAAAGAATGGACTTTGGAGCTACAAGGAGGAATGAGATTTGGACGGAAAAGAACCAGAAATGGAATTCAACCTGTTAGACGAGCCTTGGATTATCGTCAAGACAAAGGCAAATGAAACAAAAACATGGTCCATCTTGGAGCTCTTTGAGCATGCACATGAAGCACAAGAGCTGGCAGGTGAGCTCCCTACACAGGATATTGCCATCATGCGATTACTGTTGGCCATCATGCATGGCACTTTTGTGACAGAGAATATTGAAACCGTAGACGATGCGATAGAGTTATGGACCGACCTTTGGGAAGAAAAACAGTTCCGCTTTGATGAGATAAAAGCGTATCTGGAGCCTTATCACGATCGTTTCTGGCTCTTTCATCCGACACAACCGTTCTATCAGTCTGCGCATATTAAACAGAATATGGATGGATACAAGGCCGCAAAGGGAAAGAAGATTTCATCGGATATTAAGTGGAAGACTGTTGCTAGGCTGGTAGGAGATTTATTCCAGAGTGATAATGCCCCTAGACTGTTTCCTACACGTACAGGAGATGCACAGAATCGCCTGACGTATGCGGAAGCTGCGAGATGGTTGTTGCATTTGAATGGATTTGATGATGATTCAGCAAAGATGCCGACTCCTAAGGGAGTTGGCTATCTGGGGCAACTCGGCCTGCTCTATGCTAAGGGCAGGAATCTGTTCGAGACGCTGATGCTCAACTTTGTCTTGGTTGATGACCGCGATGAAGTCTTTGATGATGGTGAAGGGGACAGCAAAGCTTATTGGGAAAAGCCAGTTTGCGAAGTAATCGAACGAGAGATTCCTCAGCCAAGAGCTCAGAAAGATTTGCTGACGATGCAATCCAGGCGTATTTTCCTGCACAGGGAGCATGGGATGGTAACGGGATATCTGTTGACAATGGGGGATTACTTCGCAAAGGATGCTAGTCTGCTCAATGAAATGATGACCGTTTGGAAAGCGGATGATGCAAGAGAATTTTCTCCTAAGAGACATCGACTGGAATATCAAGTTTGGCGTGATTTTGCTTCATTACTTGGGATGAAACAGAATGATGGAAAAAACAAACAGCCAGGTATTGTGCATTGGCTACAGATTTTAGAAGATTCGACTGACGCTATCAAGATGAATATAAATTTGTTTCATATCTGTGTTACAGGAGCATTCTATAACCTGAAAGGTGCCGGATGGCAAATCGTCGATTACATTCAGGATGATCTTACCATTAATGCGTCCTTATTAGCAAAGATGAATGAGATGTGGATACAGGAAATTGTTGGTATCCTTGATAAGACAAAGGATGCAGTTAGGAACTTGGGCGACTTCGCTGCTGATATTGCCGAAGTGTCTGGCAATAGTTTTCAGGGAGGTCTTTCTACAAAGAGAAAAGAAATTGTAAAGTTTGCTCAAGAAGAAGGATATCATCATTTAGACCAAGCATTCCGTATTTGGCTGCTCGGGATTAATCCTGATAATGATGAATTGGAGATGAGGACAGCAGAATGGTTGCTCATGGCTAAGAAAACGCTTCTACAATTGGCACAGGAGCAACTTAATCAGTGTTCAGATACGGCTTTAGTAGGCTATGTAAAAGGTGGGGTTGAACAGAATGCGATAAAGGCTTTCCAGAAATTCCAATATCGTATCAAGAACATATTAGGATGAGGTGATTAGGATGAATCCAATGGAGCTTAATATTCTTCGATTCATGAGAAGGCGTATCCCGCATATTTATTCATCAAAAGCAGTCTTGGCGTGTTTGCGCAGAGGTATTGGTAAAGAAATCGGTACGACGCCAAATCTATTAGGATTTGTATTGCCCGAACAAGAAATAAGCAACTATCCAAGACAAGAAGAACAGATTGAAAGAGCACTTTATACTGCATTGACGTTGTATGCTTTTCATCAACAAGGAATAGAAAGATGCATGAGTGATGGTCTGACGGATGAAGATACTGCTGTCAGTAATAGGAATTCTTTCGGATATGCTGCTGGTAAACTATTCCGTGCTTCTGAAAGCGAGGCAGGTGTACGGAGACGATTCAATCAAGTCCTTACTGCAAATAGCCTGACTGAATTATCTGTACATGCTAGAGGAATCATCGGCTTGATGAAGAAACATAACATTACAATAGATTATCCTCAGTTTGCATTGGATCTTTATCGTTTTCAACAGTTGGATTGTCATAGGAAAATCGTCCTCAATTGGGGTAAAGATTATTACATGGAAGATGCGAAAAAAGGAAAGGAAGAAAGCAAATGAAGAAGCTTGATAGAATCTATGTAGATTTTCATGTTATCCAGACGGTACCACCAAGCTGTGTCAATCGTGATGATACAGGTTCGCCTAAGACGGCATTGTATGGCGGTGTACGACGCGCAAGAGTATCTTCGCAGAGCTGGAAACGCGCAATGCGTGAGATGTTCTGTGAAGATCTTAATGAAAAGGATTTAGGCATCCGTACGAAGAGGGTTGTAGGCTTGGTGAAAGAAGAGCTGTTGAAGATTCGAGCGGATATATCGGAGCAAGATGCAGAATCATTGGCAGAAAGAGTCGTAAAAGCTTCGGGCCTCTCGACGGAGAAAAAGAAAAATGAGGATGAAGAAAAAACAAAAGCACTTTTCTTCATCAGCAGAACTCAGGCGCATAATCTCGCTTCTTATATCTTGGCGCATCAGGATGCTGCAGATAAGGATATCAAGAAAGAAGCGAAGAGGCTGCTCAATCAGAATCACAGTGTAGATATTGCTCTTTTTGGACGCATGGTCGCAGATGATCCGTCGTTGAATGCAGATGCTTCTGCACAGGTCGCTCACAGCATCTCCACACATCGCGTTGACAATGAGTATGATTACTTTACGGCGATAGATGATCTTGCCCCGGAGGATAATGCCGGTGCTGGTATGATTGGCGTTGTCGAGTACAATTCCTCGACGATGTACCGCTATGCGACTGTAGCAGTACATAACTTGTTTAAAGAATTGGGTGGTGAGAAGGAAGTAACAGCGGCCGCCGTTGGTGAATTTGCAAAGGCTTTTATCCAGTCGATGCCAACGGGTAAGCAGAATACCTTTGCCAATCGAACTTTGCCGGATGCAGTTCTTGTCACAATCCGTCGTGATCAGCCTATCAATCTTGTCGGTGCCTTTGAAGAGCCGGTTCGTACTGTTGAGGGAGGCTATGTGAAGCCTTCTATTCAGAGATTGGAGAAGTATGCAGAACAGGTTTATGATCAGTATGTGGATGCGCCAGAAAAAGCTTGGGCTATTGGGATGGAAGGCCAGGAAGAAACGGTCAACATGAAGGAATTGCTTCAGAGACTTCAGGATACGTTGCTTCATGATATGGAGAGCTTGGAAAAGGAGTGATGGTATGAGCACACTGCTTTTAAGATTGGCTGCCCCTATGCAGTCATGGGGGATAAGCAGTAAATTCGACCGTCGCACGACCAATATGGAGCCAACTCGTAGTGGCGTGATAGGTATGCTCGCTGCTGCTATGGGAGTATCACGTGAAGATTCTCTCGATGCGTTCAAAATATTAAAATTCGGCGTTCGGATTGATCAGCCGGGGGCAATGAAGCAAGATTTCCATATGGTACACCCCAAAAATAGCAGTAAATCAACTCCATGGGTGACCTATCGCTATTATCTCGAAGATGCTGTTTTTCTTGCAGGCCTGGAGGGACCGTCTGAGTTCTTGGCGGAACTAGAATCTGCTTTGATGCATCCTGTCTATCCACTGGCACTTGGGCGACGTTCATGTCCGCCTGCAGAGCCGTTGGTCATCGGCATCCGTGATGTGGATCTCTTGACAGCATTGAGGCAGGAAGAATGGCAGGCATCCTCTTGGTACCAGAGAAAAGCCAAATGGCAGCACATAACGTCCTTAGAGATCGTTCGCGATGCCGGTCCGGATGAGAATGGCTATGCTGTCCGAGACTTTCCTGAAAGCTTCAGCCAGAAGAGACGGCTCTATCATTTCCGGAATGTCATCCGCGAACAGATCGCTTTGAGCCAGCTTGTCGACAGTGAGAATAAAGAGAAAAAACAGGAAGTTCCTACGGAACATGATCCAATGGAGTTATTGGAGGACAGCGATGTATCTATCAAGAATCAGAATCAATAAAGATATCCACACATCAATGAAATTCTTGGGTTCATTGCAAGTCATGCATGCTACGGTAGAAGGATGCTTTACGCCGGACGATGCATCGAGAAAACTTTGGCGCTTGGATTATCTTCATGGTCAGCCTTATTTGCTGGTGCTTAGCCAGCAACGACCGAATTTTTCTCATCTGGTAGAGCAATTCGGTTATGCCGGTGATACTGGTGAGAGTCGTGATTGCCACAATTTATTTCAGATGTTAGCGAATGGTCAGCGATATCGTTTTCGCTTCTGTGGTAATCCGGTACATAGCATTAAAGAAGGAAATTGTGAGCGGGGAAAAGTCGTTCCGCATGTGACTGTGCCGCAGCAGGAGGACTGGTTCCGTTCTAAGAGTGAAGGTGCTGGTTTTTTGCCAGAATCCTTTGCTGTAGTGCAGCGTGACATCAAGAAATTCACACGCAATGGTAAACTCGTCACATTGCATACAGCCATCTTTGAGGGCATCTTACAGATTACTGATGCAGATCGATTCCGTCAGACGCTATGTGCAGGAATCGGCAGAGCAAAATCATATGGCTGTGGTTTACTTACCTTAGGTCGTCTGTGAAACTGTCATAAATCTGTTCTGAGATGATGAGGGATTCCGATGAAAAAGTTACCCGGTGCACAGAAGACAGAATTACAGGAGCTGCCTCAGATTAAAGAGCGATTGTCCTTTTTGTATCTCGAACGCTGCTTGATCAATCGCCAAGACAGCTCCATCAGCATTGCTGATGAAAGAGGAACGGTACAAGTCCCGGCAGCGTCGTTGAGCGTGCTCTTATTGGGGCCAGGGACGACGGTTACACATCGTGCGATGGAATTGATTGGAGATGCGGGGACGAGCGTTTTGTGGATTGGCGAGCATGGTGTGCGTTATTATGCTTCGGGGAAGCCATTGACGCATTCTGCATCTTTGCTGATGATGCAGGCGAAACTGGTGACGAATACGAGACTTCGCCTTGAGGTTGCACGCAAGATGTATCAGATGCGCTTTTCAGGTGAAGATGTTTCGCACATGACGATGCAGCAACTTCGCGGCAAGGAAGGGGCACGAGTGCGAAATGTCTATCGCAAGTGCGCGAAAGAAAATGATGTGGAATGGGATGGCCGTGAATATGACCCAGATGATTTTGAAGGAGGAAATGCGGTCAATCAGGCTCTGTCGGCTGGGACTGCATGCTTGTATGGCCTGGCACATAGCGTCATCGTGGCCCTGGGGGCATCGCCGGGGCTAGGATTTGTACATACGGGTCATGAGAAGTCCTTCGTATACGATGTGGCTGATTTGTACAAGGCAGAGTATGTTATCCCATTGGCTTTCCGGTTGGCGGCAGATCCATCCGATGATATCGGCGGCGACATGCGGCGCGCTCTTCGCGATAAAATCGTCGAGGGCCACCTGTTGGAAAGGATGGTAAAAGATATCCGTTACTTGCTGCTTGGCAAGGATGATACAGAAGTATCCTATGCGGATATTGTAAACCTTTGGGATGAAAAAAGAGGAGCCGTACAGAATGGTATTTCCTATGGAAAAGAAACAGAGCTGGAACCTGGATATGGCACGATAATTGAGGATAGCGATGATAGTGATAACCTTGACTGATTGCCCTAAGTCCTTGCGTGGGGATCTATCTAAATGGCTTCTGGAAATCAACACGGGGGTTTTTGTCGGCAAGGTCAGTGCCCGTGTGCGGGATAATCTCTGGAAGCGCGTCAAAGATTCGGTCAGAAATGGGCGTGCAACGTTGGTCTATACGACAAATACCGAACAACGTATGGATTTCCGTCTTCATAATAGTGAAAATCAAATCATCGATTTTGATGGATTAAAGCTTGTGATGAAGCCGAGTGTGAGTCGTGTGCGTCGTTTAGAACAGAAGCGCAGGAATTTCAGCAAAGCAGCGCAGATTCGCATGGCGAAGCAAAAGCAGGCTCATACTCAGCGTGAGCGGTATGAGGATACTGAACATTCGACGATTCCTTCCAATACATCGTCTATGTCATCGGGATGCTATCCTGCTGATTACGTTGTACTGGACCTTGAGACATCTGGCCTGCGTGAAAAGCTAGACGAAATCATCGAAGTCGGTATGCTGAAAGTGACAGCTGGACGAATAATCGGGTCGTATCAAGCATTGATACATACGAAAAAGCCGATCCCACGTCCAATTGAAAAGCTGACAGGTATCACGAATGAGATGGTAGCCGCTTCTGGTGAGAACTTAAAGGAAGTACTGGCAAAAGGCGAATCCTTCATTGGCAAGGATTGCTTGGTGGGGCATAATATTGCGTTTGACATGAAATTTCTGAATCATGCTTTGCAGAAGAATGGGCGTGGTGTCATCACCAATCCGCACTATGATACTATGTCCTTGTACCAAGAGAAGTGTGATTCAAAAAAGCGCATAAGTTTAGCAGATATGACAACTATCCTTGGACTATCTCAAAAGCCGACACACCGAGCCTTGCAGGATTGTCGGGCTGTGCAAGAAGCATATGAAGTATTGAAAAAGAAATAGTATTATCGAATAACTCGTAAAACTGAATAAAATATGGGATGAGGCCCTGAGAGAATGGCGTCAATATTGGGATTTTTTAGTGTGAGCCCCGCATGCGCGGGGATGATCCTTGCAGGATAGAACGCCGCCGCGAGAATGATCGGTGAGCCCCGCATGCGCGGGGATGATCCCTATCAGCACAGTGTCCAGCAGCGCCGGCCGTAGTGAGCCCCGCATGCGCGGGGATGATCCCACCATTATGACTTCTCACCTTCTGCGTTATGAGTGAGCCCCGCATGCGCGGGGATGATCCCGACCGGAAAAGCGGTCGCGGATGGCTCAGACGGTGAGCCCCGCATGCGCGGGGATGATCCCAGCAGACGGTATGCGGACGTCATCTCATGGCGGTGAGCCCCGCATGCGCGGGGATGATCCCATCAACTCTTCGAGCGATACAGCCGGAGCCGCGTGAGCCCCGCATGCGCGGGGATGATCCCTTCGGCAGAAATTTCTGGCCTGTCAGCTGCTCGTGAGCCCCGCATGCGCGGGGATGATCCCTTGCTGATATAACAGTCTATAGTGGGGAAAAAGTGAGCCCCGCATGCGCGGGGATGATCCCGTATCCTATGAGTCTATGGGCGGCAAAGGGAAGTGAGCCCCGCATGCGCGGGGATGATCCCCAGGCCGCCACTGTAATCGACGCGCTGAAGGCGTGAGCCCCGCATGCGCGGGGATGATCCCGTAGTCGTTTCCGCGATATTCCGTGTACGACTGTGAGCCCCGCATGCGCGGGGATGATCCCTTGCAGGAGCTTTTAGACGGCCTGAGGAAGTAGTGAGCCCCGCATGCGCGGGGATGATCCCCATAAAGTCAATTACATTATAGAGCATAAAACGTGAGCCCCGCATGCGCGGGGATGATCCCATCCAGCTTCTCGGAACTATGTGGATTTCTGGGTGAGCCCCGCATGCGCGGGGATGATCCCGACAAGCCTCCGCACGCTCGATCCTGAACGCAGTGAGCCCCGCATGCGCGGGGATGATCCCAGTCATGTATCTCTGCGACGACTGCATCAAGTGTGAGCCCCGCATGCGCGGGGATGATCCCCCTAAGCACGCAGGGCGGGCGGCGAGTAGCTGGTGAGCCCCGCATGCGCGGGGATGATCCCATAGCGCGAGATGTAGGCATCAAGAGCAAGAAGTGAGCCCCGCATGCGCGGGGATGATCCCTATTTTTACTACTCGATGTTTGGTGGGTCTGGGTGAGCCCCGCATGCGCGGGGATGATCCTGGCTGGTAGATGGCGACAAAAAATCCGAGACGGTGAGCCCCGCATGCGCGGGGATGATCCCGGCATTCTCGATCAAGGGCATGACCTCGCTCAGTGAGCCCCGCATGCGCGGGGATGATCCCTCATCACTACTATGGTTATGCCCAGATTGTAAGTGAGCCCCGCATGCGCGGGGATGATCCCTAGTACAATGGCAAAGAAGGGATGATATCGCAGTGAGCCCCGCATGCGCGGGGATGATCCTGGACTCGATGACGGCGACGCGAAGAAGCTGACGTGAGCCCCGCATGCGCGGGGATGATCCCGAGGTACGACGCATAGAAGCGGTCGTATCCAAGTGAGCCCCGCATGCGCGGGGATGATCCCGATGGAAGGCAGCTTCGCGCGCGATATTATCAGTGAGCCCCGCATGCGCGGGGATGATCCCGGGTGCTCCGTGCTCTGCATGAGTCCGCGCCTGTGAGCCCCGCATGCGCGGGGATGATCCCCAACGACTTTCAAAATCGGCGAGCGCGAGTACGTGAGCCCCGCATGCGCGGGGATGATCCCTCGAACTGCAATTGGTGGTGCGCGATTCCCACGTGAGCCCCGCATGCGCGGGGATGATCCCCAGGCGAATTACAATGAAATACCATCGCCAGGGTGAGCCCCGCATGCGCGGGGATGATCCCAATACTTCTGCTATGGTCGCGATGACTGGATCGTGAGCCCCGCATGCGCGGGGATGATCCCACTGGCTATCAAAGAGACTATCGAGAAAGTCAGTGAGCCCCGCATGCGCGGGGATGATCCCGGCGAGAATCATGATGATTTGCGGGATCAGCAGTGAGCCCCGCATGCGCGGGGATGATCCCGGTCGCCGTACTGCGATGATGCGTACTACTTGGTGAGCCCCGCATGCGCGGGGATGATCCCTGCCATGTCTTTGTCCAGCCTGATTTACTAGAGTGAGCCCCGCATGCGCGGGGATGATCCCCGCAGGACCTCGACAGTCTTTCCATCGTCCAAGTGAGCCCCGCATGCGCGGGGATGATCCCGGATGACCTGCCGCTTTTCAAGGAATATGCATGTGAGCCCCGCATGCGCGGGGATGATCCCGACATGGCGGCGGTAGAGGGATGGGCAACGTGGTGAGCCCCGCATGCGCGGGGATGATCCGGTGCATCAACTCGGGCACGAGATCCTGCCACTGTGAGCCCCGCATGCGCGGGGATGATCCTGCCTGCACCTCGATTCATACCATTCCCCAGCGGGTGAGCCCCGCATGCGCGGGGATGATCCTTGCATTGAGATGTATACTAGTAGAGTACAATGGTGAGCCCCGCATGCGCGGGGATGATCCCGACGGTATCCTCGATATCCTGTACCGCTGATCGTGAGCCCCGCATGCGCGGGGATGATCCCAGAGCGCTGTGATGCTGCAGCGAACCAAAATAGTGAGCCCCGCATGCGCGGGGATGATCCCATCGCCATAAATGATGCGGCTATCTCGGGCACGTGAGCCCCGCATGCGCGGGGATGATCCCGCCGCCCGTCTTTGCCGGAGTCAGGCCGGACTGTGAGCCCCGCATGCGCGGGGATGATCCCGTCCAGGCTGCGTTCGACGGCGAGAGCAACGTGTGAGCCCCGCATGCGCGGGGATGATCCCGTGGGGCACTCAGCTCGGCAAGCTGCTGAAGCGTGAGCCCCGCATGCGCGGGGATGATCCCTGTATCGCAACATCAAACGAATCAGGGAAGAAGTGAGCCCCGCATGCGCGGGGATGATCCCACACAACGGATTTTATCCTGCGTCACTGATTAGTGAGCCCCGCATGCGCGGGGATGATCCCGTTGACGGCGATACCTATTTTGAAGTGTATGAGTGAGCCCCGCATGCGCGGGGATGATCCCTATTGGAGCACGATACAGGAAGACCTGATGCGGTGAGCCCCGCATGCGCGGGGATGATCCCTATGTCAGCCATGATGGTAATTTGTACAAAGAGTGAGCCCCGCATGCGCGGGGATGATCCTACGCAATAAATTTTTTGAAAAATAATAACTTAGTGAGCCCCGCATGCGCGGGGATGATCCTTGGATTTAGAACCTTATTCCCACTTTTAAAAAGTGAGCCCCGCATGCGCGGGGATGATCCCGTTCCAGTCAATCGTCCGCGTGAAATCCTTGTGTGAGCCCCGCATGCGCGGGGATGATCCCCATCTGGAAATGTCATGGCGTTTTCATCTTCGGTGAGCCCCGCATGCGCGGGGATGATCCCTACTTTCAAATACAATAAGTTCTACAGCAGCAGTGAGCCCCGCATGCGCGGGGATGATCCCGTCAGAGCATTGAGGATGCCCCACTGGCTGATGTGAGCCCCGCATGCGCGGGGATGATCCCCGGCGGCAACTATGTCATTTTGCAGACACATGGTGAGCCCCGCATGCGCGGGGATGATCCCGTCATGATGATTTTCTTATGATCAAGCTGCGTGTGAGCCCCGCATGCGCGGGGATGATCCTGCGCGATGGAATGCTGCAAATTACGAGCAGGTGTGAGCCCCGCATGCGCGGGGATGATCCCATCTCTCTTGAAGTATTCGGCCATAGCTTCTTGTGAGCCCCGCATGCGCGGGGATGATCCCGACAATGGGATACCTGAATATAGACGAAGATAGTGAGCCCCGCATGCGCGGGGATGATCCCGTAGCGATTCCAGAGCGAGATAATGGCGTAATGTGAGCCCCGCATGCGCGGGGATGATCCTTGGGCATGAGTGCTATTTCACAGACGGAGCATGTGAGCCCCGCATGCGCGGGGATGATCCCGTGTACTTGTTGCGCTCGTACTGGGCCTTCCTGTGAGCCCCGCATGCGCGGGGATGATCCCGTCTGGTTCACACTGGTACACGACGAGCGGATGTGAGCCCCGCATGCGCGGGGATGATCCCTCCTCTTTTTCCGGCTCCATGTTGACTTCATCGTGAGCCCCGCATGCGCGGGGATGATCCCTTGGTAAGGAATCCCATACTCAATATGTTCTAGTGAGCCCCGCATGCGCGGGGATGATCCCTCTGCTATCGTCAGCTGGATAATCATCTGGGCGTGAGCCCCGCATGCGCGGGGATGATCCCTCAATGCCGCCAAATCCAGTGCTTCTTCCAGCGTGAGCCCCGCATGCGCGGGGATGATCCCGCACGGCGAGGCAGCGGATAATGCGGACGGCCGTGAGCCCCGCATGCGCGGGGATGATCCCATGTCATTGAAACACAAGTTGAATATCGTATGGTGAGCCCCGCATGCGCGGGGATGATCCCGTGTCCCATAGATACTGAGCCATGGCAAAGGGGTGAGCCCCGCATGCGCGGGGATGATCCCTGAGAGGTATGAAACTATGAGACAAGATGACAGTGAGCCCCGCATGCGCGGGGATGATCCCGAGTTGCCTGTGATGTTGATAGCCGCAGGTGGGTGAGCTCCGCATGAGCGGGGATGATTCCATGGAGACGAGAACGCTGCGAGCATCTGATAGCGAGTGGGAGCAAATCAAAGAGTTTGCTCGTATTCTCAAGAATGAGCCGGAGCGAGCGATACGGATGATGCAAACGAAGTAAGGTGTGTTTTATGATCATCTCATAGACAAAAAGAGAGCCGCAGACCAAGAAATGATTCTGATCTGCGGCTTTCTTTCTAGTGGTATGGAATTAGAAAGGCTACCGAAGTAAACGAGAATCCTGCGGATGTGCATTGACATTCATCGTGCACTGCGATACGCTAAGCTAAGGTAGCTGCCGTGTGAAGAGTAGGGGAAAGAGAGAGGAATTATTTGAACCGGATTGATCTGGCTGGATGGCTGCGAGGTGTTGTCGCTAGAGCCCATTTTTCACAGGGGCTCTTTGACTGGCTTTGCTTGACGAATGTGACGCAGCTGGTTCAGCTCTATCTTTATGAAGGGAAGTCGCTGCCGCCGGAGGGATTGGCGCTGCTGCTCTTGGAGGGGATGCTACGCGTAGCGGGGCTTTCGTTGTTGTTGACGATGCTCTGCGCGTTCTTGCCGGGGAGTGTAAAATGAAGTGTGTAAGTTACCGGTAACCAATTTACTAACTTACGCA
>ERZ772870.191-NODE-191-length-75165-cov-9.042897_pt1 | contig 75165 bp, 113 predicted proteins | sample MGYA00511376_ERZ772870 | MGnify/ENA primary metagenome ERZ772870 (study PRJEB29015, sample SAMEA2737719) | human gut metagenome | biome: human gut; feature: human-associated habitat; material: faeces | place: China | collected 2012 ... | reverse complement strand
CAGGTCCTGCTTCTTATGGTATGACAGATACTATGGGACGTATGCACTCAGATGCTCAGTTCGCTGGTTCTTCTTCAGTTCCTGCTCATGTTGAGATGATGGGACTTATCGGTATGGGTAATAACCCAATGGTAGGTGCTACAGTAGCAGTTGCGGTAGCGATTCAGGAAGCAGCTGACAACGGCAAGTTCTAAATAGACCTTACAATTTGAAAAGACATTAAACCCAGGAAGTACCGTAATCACAGCGATTGCGGTACTTTTTTGGTGCCTTGAAACGAGAAAATGAAATGTGGTGTGAGAAGTGCTGAAAAGTAGTGAAAATTGGAAAGTAGGAAACCGGTAGGTAACAAGTAGGAAACATGGAGAAGGTAACACTTTTTGAGGTATCTGTAGAAAGCAGAAATACCGCAACCACGTGGGTTACGGTATCTTTTCCAGCTCAGCTCTGAGCCATTCCATGTCACGGTCTGTATAAGCAGCTTCGGTTATGTCGGTGATTCTGTGACCGACAAGTTTCTTTATGGTGTATTCGTCAACCTCAGCCTTCTTTGCCATTGTGATGAATGTCATTCGGGGATCATGCGGTCTGTGATCGCCACGAAGTTTGAGAGCAGCAATAACCTTATCGAAACGGCCGGCATATTTGTCATAAGTGATCGTCATGCCGCCTTTGGGAGAATCCGGATCGTTAAAGAGGCGGGTGCTGCCAAGTTCAACGGCGTAGTCGTAGTTCTTCTTTACCAGGTCGAACACTTTAGGGTGTATTGGTACCATGCGGTGCCGTCCAGCCTGGGTTTTCATTCCGCCGACAATGTAGCGTTCGTCCAGGTGTACGTCCTCTAATTCCAGTATGGCGAGTTCTTGTGGGCGCCATCCCATGTAGCACTGTATGAGAATCCAGTCTACAAAGCGGATCTTGCCGAGGTTGTCCCAAAGGGTCTGCATTTCGGATTCCTGGAAGATGATGTGGCCACGTTTCGCATCTTCCTTTTCTTTGATGATGTCGTCCGACAGTTCAAATGTCCGGGCGTAGTTCTTATCTACAAGCTCATATTCGAGAGCATAGTCCAGCATGAGATTGAACATAGACTTGATCCTGGATTTGGTACCAGCAGATGCAAGCACCTTTTCGCCTTTGTTGGCTCCACGTGAAGGGATAATATAGCCGTCCTCCATAATTCCTTTGATATGGCGGGCACGCAGGTCCTTGACGCGCATACCGGCAATGGCGTGGCAGTAGCTCCATGCCGATTTGATGGTACGGCAGGAAGATTCGCTTTCCAGGGTAGCAAAGTATGCTGCAGTCCATTTTTCGTAAAGCTCAGCGAGAGTCATTGAGGCGTTCTGTATATCGTAAGGGTTGGCTCCGTACTCAGCGAGTGCCTGCAGAGCTTCCTTTTTGGTTTTGAACGTCCCCAGGGGTACACGGTTCTGTACTGTCTTTCCGGTTTGTTCGTCTGTAGTCCAGCCGAGAGTGACACGGGCCAGGTACGGCTTACGCCTGTTTCCGGAAAGTTTGGTTACGCTGCCGTAACCGTTAGGTAGTTTCATCCGGTAACCTTACTGATTCCACAGCCGCAGGCAGGCCTGAGAAATCTGTTTTGATTGGTTCCAGTTTGAGAAGAGATGACAGAGAGATTTTCTTCTGTTCCGGCACCTTCTCATTAAGAACCGATGTAGGGAGCATATAAAAGTCCCAGTAGTCCAGGTCCAGAATTGAAACATCACGTGTACGAGCGGTAAAGACGCAGAACACATACAAATCATTATTACGCATAGCTTTAGAGGCGTAGGTAGCTCCATCCCAGGCAAGTTTCTTTGAGATGTCGAAGATGATCTGCGAAAACACATCTTCCGGAGTCCATGCCTGCAGGTAGGCAGACGACTTGACTTCAATCCGTAGACCGGATGGAGAGGTAAGGTCGAACGGCAACCAGTCGGCACGTGCGACATCCTTTGTTCCGAGAGCGGAGTGTACGAGAAATTCCGCAAGCACTCCACGGTGAGTATTGTTGAGCAGATCAGAATACGCCCAACGCCAAAAGTCCTGCAGGATGATAGAAGTATCGGAACCGTGCAGGGTAAATGGTTCATTTCCGTTTAGTTGTTCCATGATTTCCTCCGTATCTTTCCAGGAGCGTCCATAGGACACGCTTATCGTCGCTGGAAGCGATTGAATACAAGGACACGAGCATTTTATCGTCCGGGACATTATGAAGTCCGAGAAGGTAGTCTACGGAAACGTCGAGTGCATCTGCAAGGAGAATGACATTATCGACAGTAGGCGTTCGCAGTCCGTTAAGGTAGCGTGAAATTGTAGCTGCAGTCACGCCGGAAAGAGTAGCCAAGTCGTTACCGTTCAAGTGGCGTTCCTGCATACATTGAGACAGACGCTCTGAGAATCTGTTAATATCCATAGGCGTAACCGGACAGACCGGCACCACGTATGGAGTAGTCCAATAGTTTCCTGCACTCCAAATCCGAAAGCGGACCATAGGAGCGGATCAGTCCGAACAGCTGCAGATCAGTAAGCATAAGTTTACGCTGCAGGAGACGGATTTTTGCGATAGTACCGTAGGAAGTATTCCTGGTACCACGATTACAGCTGTCACAAAAAGAGGAGAGATACAGAAGCAATGCAGCGGCATCGTTCCCGGACCTCTCCTCATTGCGTGCCAGCTCAAAGTATTTGTTATTCATAGGCACATCTCCTCAATACCGGCCGTAAAGTCGGTACCATTCTAAACTGATAATCTTTTTTCCTTATCGAGATATTTCTGAGATTCTGTGTAGGCTTTCAAGAAGCCTTTGAGTTCCCCGATAAATTCAAATTTTTTGTTCTCCGGCAACGCCCGGTACAATTCAAGAAGTTCGTCCTCTTCTGCAGTAGTGAGCTTGCGTGCAGGAGCCTCTTCGCCGGTGAGCAGATAATGAACGGACACGCCCAGGAAGTCAGCAATAGGTTTGATGTACTTTGCTGGCGGGTCGCTATTGCGAGTTTTCCAGGTAGACATAGTGGACGTGCGTATGCCGAGACGATCACACAGGTCAGTGGCTTTTTTGTCCCGTTTTTCAAGGGTTTCTGTGATTCTTTCAATGATTTCCATAGGCAACCTCCGATACGAAAATAATACGCAAATAAGAGTAAAAACATTTACAAACTCGCATATACGTGTTATAATAAATACATGAAATACAAAACAATTCAAAGTTGCGAGCTGAGATATTGTGCGTGTATTTCGTGCATCTGTTTGCGAGTTTGTAAAGAGGTTTACTTACATTATAGCACGCAAATCAGAAAAGATAAATAGTTTTTACACAAATGCGAGAAAGGAGTGAAACGCAAGCATGAAGCAGGAAACATCACAGTGGGGCAAAGCTGTTAAGAAGGCAGTGATCGACCACAACATGACATTGAAGCAGCTGGCCGAAAAAATCGGTTACAGCAATGCAACTGTTTCCCAGGTCGTCAATGGCAGATATTCCAATTCAAGCTACAAGATGATTGCTGAGAAGATCAACGAAGTGCTTGGAACGGAAGGACTGCCGGAGAGAACCGAAACACCGTCCGATGAATGGTGTCAGACAGTGAAGGTGGAACTGGTAAAACAGAGCATGACCGTCAATGAGCTGGCGAAGCAGCTGGATGTCTCCAGGGATCGGCTGTCACTGGTAATTAACGGCAAGATGATGAACAAAGCAATCGTAAGCGGGGTGAATAACCTGCTCGGAATCAACCTGGTCGCTGTTCCAGCTGATAAGTAAATTATAGCGGAAGGGTAGGTAACAAGAAATGGGAAGAGGCCCTACAAACGAGAACACAAATATGTATTTCCAGGCCAGGAAAAAGGCGGCAACGTACAACGAGAGGCTATGGAGCCGTGAAGGAGCTGCAGAACTGTTGGGAATATCGGTTTCGACATTGGCAGATTATGAGCTTGGCAACACGAAGGTTGTCCCGGTGGACAAGGTGGTGCTTATGGCTGACCTATACAACGCCCCGGAATTGATTACTGGGTACTGTATGCGAGAATGCCCGGTACACGGATTCCTACCACTGGCAACCGAAGAAAAAAGTTTAGAAGGAATTGCACTAAGGCTTTTGCAGAACTTCAATGAGGATTCATTGAAGAATATGCGAGACAGTCTGATCGAGATAACTGCAGATGGAAAAATCACAAAGGATGAATTACCAGCCTTGGAAAAAATCATCGGGCAGCTCGAAAAGATGACAGAGGTAATAAGCGAAATGAAAATTGCCGGAGAGAAGTATTTGAACGGCAAGTAAGCCGGAGCAACGCCGGAAAGGAGTTCAGAATTGAAGAAAGCAAGTAAGCGAAGAATATTGTTTGCGGCAAGAATGGCAACGATGGTCGGAGCTGCCTGTTTTGCAGTAAGTGGCATTTCAGAAACGCTCGGGCAGGAGAAAGAAAAAAGCCGGCCGGTCTACATAGCCACAGAGGAAGTGGCAGAGACGACGTATATGCCGGAGGTCGAAGAGACAACACAGCCAACGGAGACAGCAAAGGCAGTTGAGACAGAAGAACCGTTGATTGCAAGTATGGATTGGGACAAGGACGATTCCTACCTGCTATGTAAGATAGCGATGGCCGAAGCTGAGAGCGAAGGCGTGAAAGGAAAGGCACTGGTTATGCTGGTAGTCCTCAACAGGGTTTGGAGCAATGAGTTCCCGGACACAATCGAGGAAGTGATTTTTCAGAAGAACCAGTTCAGTCCAGTTGCAAACGGAAGATACGATGCAGTAGAGCCGGACGAGGAGTGTTACGAAGCATTGAAGCTGATCCAGGTAGACCATTGGAACGAAAGCCAGGATGCTTTGTATTTTGAGAGCAAGAGCGACAGTAAGTGGCACAGTGAGAATTTGGAATTTCTTTTCAAGTACGGCAAGCACTACTTCTATAAGTGAAAGGAACAGGCGGTATGAGAAGATTTAGAAAGAAAGTCAGAAGATTTGTGAGACTGTATTGGTTTTGGGTAAGCCTGGGACTGGCCCTCACAAAAGTATCGGTTGAAGCAGCGTACATCGAGAGAGGATATAAAGCCTACGGCGGCGAGTGGCTGGTTTTACCAGTGGTGATGATCGTCGGATATTTTGTAAATGAGGCGAGAATGTACCTGCCGGACTTCATTGAAGAATGGAGAGAGGAGAAAGCCTATGAGCAAAGAGTTGCAGAAAATTGTAGACGAGTACAGAGAGAAAGAAATTCACATCTCAGATGAAGAGGCTGAGCAAATCTTATGGTTGTGCAACCGGAAGATGGATATATGCAAGATTGAGAACAGAGAGGAATACCTGCCGTTGTTATTCAAGGACGAGGTTAAGAACTATCTGTTCAGATGCTCGGTAAATGCTACGACGTTTTTGAAAAGATTGGAGGCAGAAGGAATATGTGTGCAGAATGCGGTATGAACCCATGCCATCCAAGATGCCCGAACGCACCGGAGCCGGTACCGGTTCACGAATGTGTGAAATGCGGGTATGGAATCCTGGCAGGAGATAAGTTTTGGGATTCTCCGGAAGGGAAGATTTGTGAAGAATGCGTGGATGATATGAGCACAGAAGAAATATTAAAGTTGTGTGGCGAAAGCCTCACGGAAGCAGAAAAGGAGGAAAGGTAGTATGGCAGAACAGAATGCAGTGGCAACACAGCAGGGAACGCAGTTAAGTGTAGCAGAGCAGGTTAAGAGCATGATTTCCCAGGACGCAGTAAAGAAGAAATTTACGGAAGTCTTAGGGCAGAAAGCACCGCAGTTTTTAGCATCCATTACGAATGTGGTTGCTGGATCAGCACAGTTAAAGAAATGCCCGGCAACAACGATCATGAGCGCAGCGTTTGTAGCAGCAACCTACGATTTGCCGATTGACAGCAATTTAGGGTTTGCGGCAATCGTGCCTTACAACAACAATAAGTACAATCCGCAGACGAGACAGTGGGAGAAACATCCGGAAGCACAGTTTCAGATGATGTACAAGGGATTTATCCAGCTGGCGATCCGCTCCGGATATTATGAAAAGATGAACTGCTCGGTTGTCTATAAGGACGAGCTGGTTTCATACAATCCGATTACCGGAGAGGTTGAGTTTGTGACGGATTTCTCGAAGTGTACGCAGAGAGCCGAAGGAAAATCGGAGAACATCGCTGGCTATTATGCCTGGTTTAAGTTATTAACCGGTTTCAGAAAAGAACTGTTTATGACAACGGCAGAGGTTGAGAACCATGCCCGCAAGTATTCGACAGCGTACAGATACGACTTGGAAAATAACAAGAAGGGCAGTAAGTGGACGACAGATTTTGAGGCAATGGCATTAAAGACGGTTATTAAGATGCTCCTCAGCAAGTGGGGTATTTTGTCAGTGGATATGCAGAGAGCAATCCAGGACGATCAGAAGGTTTACGACGGGGACGGCGAAGGAAGTTACGGTGACAACCAGCCAGACATCGTAGAGGCACAGGACCCGTTCGGTAATATCGAGCAGAAAGAAGAGGAACAGCAGATCGGCGGCTTAGATTTGGAAGAGGTTGAATAGGAGGAAGAAGAATGCAACTGACATCAGAAAATTATTATAGCCAGGAGGCTAACAAGGAGTACATGAGCGTATCAGGGTACAAGGATTTTGCCGGAACCTACGGCAAGATGCCTTGCGAGTTCTACGGAATGGAGAAACTGAACGGACGCTGGGAGGATGAAAAGAGTACAGCACTGCTGGTAGGAAGCTATGTGGACAGTTATTTCGAGGGAAGCCTGGAACAGTTCAAAAAGGACAATCCGGAAATCTTCACTCAGAAGGGAGAGTTAAAGGCGAACTTCAAGCAGGCAGAAGAGATCATTGCACGTATTGAGCGAGACGAATACTTCATGAAGTATATGAGCGGTCAGAAGCAGGTCATTATGACAGGAGAATTGTTCGGAGCGAAGTGGAAGATCAAGATGGACTCATACATTCCGGGAGTGGCTATCGTTGATTTGAAGGTTATGGCATCCATTACGGATTTGAAGTGGGTAAAAGACATCGACCACCTCGATTTTGTCCGTTACTGGGGTTACGACATCCAGGGTGCGGTCTACCAGGAAATCGTGAGACAGAATACAGGCGAGAAGTTGCCGTTCTTCATTGCAGGAGCAACGAAGCAGACAGAGCCGGACATCCGCATTATCCACGTAACAGACAACTATCTGCAGGAAGCGTTGCACATGGTAGAAATGAATATGCCGAGAATCCTCAGAGTTAAGAATGGAGAGGTTGAGCCGGACAGATGCGAATTGTGCGATTGCTGCAGACACAACAGAGTGTTAAAGAAGCCGATCTCGATTATGGACTTGACAGCAGGCATTTAAGGAGATAGGAGGTGACTGAATGGCAGACAACAGAAAATATTACTACCTAAAGCTGAAAGAGGACTTTTTCGACACGGACGAGATGAAGATTTTGGAGAGTATGAAGGATGGATATTTATACAGCAATATCCTGCTGAAACTCTATCTGAAAAGCCTGAGCAATTCCGGCAGGTTGATGTATAGAAATGTGATTCCGTACACGCCGGAAATCCTGGCAACTTTGACAGGGCACCAGGTAGGCACCGTCGAGAAAGCATTGGATGTATTCAAGAAGCTGGATTTAATCGAGATGCTCGATAACGGAGCAATTTACATGATGGATATTCAGAACTTCATCGGCCAGTCGTCCAGTGAGGCTGACAGGCAGAGAGAATATTACAACCGTATGAAGGCTGAGAAGGAAGCACTGGCAGGAGAAAGCACAGAAACGCCGGAACTTCCGAAGCCGAAAGAACCGGTACCGCCTGCAGAACAGAAGTCAAATAAGGCGATTGGTAATTACACCACGGATTTCGAGGAACTGTGGGAGGCATACCCGAGGAAGGTTGATAAAGGGCAGGCATACAAGAAGTATAAGGCCCGCCTGGAAGATGGCTTCTCCCACGAGCAGTTGTATGAAGCGGTAAAGAACTATGCGGCACACTGTAAGAAGCAGAGAACAGAGACAATGTACATAAAGCATGGCAAGACATTCTTAGGAGAGTCAACGCCGTTCCTGGACTATCTGCCAAAGGACAAGCCGGTACAGAGCGAAGCAGAGTACGACGACAACGAGAATCCGTTCGGAAGGAGTGAGTGACGATGAATTTGGATTTGCAGAAGGTATTACCTGCAGAAGCATTCGAGACAGAGCAGAATGAGGGCGACTACATCGGCAAAGACGGACTGCTTTACTGCGGAGTCTGCAGAACCAAAAAGCAGACCAGGTTGCCAGCGTCGGATTTTACCGGCGGCAGGGAGATAATTGTTCCATGTATCTGTAAGTGCAAGGTTGAGGAGAACAAACGCAAGGAAGAGGAAGAAAAGAAGAGACAGGAAATGCAGCGCTTGGAAAGATTGAAAGCCAGCAGCCTTATGGACGCCAAGCTGAAAGCGGCAAGGCTGGACGGATACCAGGTTGACGGAGACAATCAGAAAATCTACAACCTCGCAGGCAATTACGTGAAAAGGTTTGACGAAATGTACGAGAAACGCCAAGGGTTGTTGTTTTGGGGGACGGTCGGAACCGGGAAGAGTTACACGGCCGCCTGCATTGCGAATGAGTTGCTGGATCAGATGATCCCGGTGGTTATGACATCATTCGTGAAGATACTGCAGAACATCCAGGGCAACCCCGACGAGGAAGAAAGAATAATGGCGGGACTGAATGCGGCAAAGCTGTTGATTATCGACGACCTGGGAGCAGAGAGAAGTACCGATTATGCGTTAGAGAAGGTGTACAACATCATCGACAGCAGGTATTTATCCGGAAAGCCGTTGATCCTCACTACGAATATGACATTGAAGGATATGCAGGAGTCAGAGGACATCCGATACAGACGTATCTATGACAGAATATTTGAGATGTGCTTTCCGGTAAGGTTTGCAGGCAGAAGTTGGAGAGAAAAGGCGGCGTCGAAGAGGTTCGATGCCATGAAGAATTTAATGGAGGAATGACAGCATGGGATTGATTAAGGTGGCAGAAATCAGCATTGACAAGCTAGAAGATCGCAAGACGGTTACGGCAATCCTGCACGAGAACGGTTATACCGTCGGGCCAGGAAAGAGAAAAAAGACAGAGACCGGAAAGCAGTTAGATTACTACTTGAAGGTGTATGTGGAGGAAGGCACAGATAAGGCAGAACTCTACAAAGCAACAAGCGGAAAAACGAAGGTGACAGCCAAGAAGGTGACGGATAAGATGTCGGCCGAGATTGGCGACAAGGCATAGGAGGCAGAAAGTGGATGAAGATATGAAGCAGATTCGTTTCACAATACCAGGACAGCCATTCGGGAAACAGAGACCGAAGTTTTCAAGAGCTGGGGCGTATGTTAAGACGTACACCCCGAAAGAGACCACCAGTTATGAAAACCTGGTGAAGCTGTTTTACAACGAAGCAGCCAAAGGAAAGATGTTTCCGGAAGGGGCAATGCTGGACGTAAGGATAATTGCATATTACGAAATTCCGAAGTCCACCAGCAAGAAGAAGCGCAGGGAAATGTTGGAACACAGGATCAGACCAACCAAGAAGCCGGACTGGGATAATATCGGCAAGATTGTTTGCGACAGTCTAAACCTGGTAGCGTACCACGATGATTCGGCAGTCGTGGATGCACAGGTAAGGAAGTTTTACTCAGAAACGCCGAGGGTTGATGTGATGATAAAGGTCGTAGGACCGGATCAAATTTAGGAGGTAGACAATGGCAGGAAGAAAGAAAACCGAAACAGTGGAAGCAGAAGTTGTTGAGACAGCGGTAGTACCGGCAGGGAAAATGGAGTTCAGACTGATTAACCCGACAGAGGATGGTTTTCTCAGACGCATTCAGTGGAACAAGGAAGAGTTGGAGGCTGCAGTAAGAGCCAAGATTGCTGGTTACGAGAATGTGGTTTACACAGAGGAAAACATTAAGGCGGCGAAGAATGACAGGGCAGAGCTGAACAAGCTCATTAAGGCTATTGAGGAGAGAAGAAAGCGGGTAAAGAACATCATCAATGAGCCTTATGCAGTGTTCGAGGCAGAGTTAAAGGAAATCATGGCACTTATCAATGAGCCGGTCGCACTGATCGACCAGCAGGTAAAGGCGTTCGAGGAGAAACAGAAGGAAGAAAAGAAAGCGGCTATCAAGGCTACCTACGATGAAAATATCGGAGATTTGGCCGAGGTATTGCCATTTGAAAAGATTTTCGACAGCCGTTACCTTAATCAGACATATAAGCTGGCAACCGCACAGAAGGAAATCGTGGACAAGATCGACACGGTTAAGACGGATTTGGAGACTATCGACAGCCTGGATAGTAAGTATAAGCTGAATGCGAAGGATGTGTATATCAAGACCCTGGACCTCAGCAAGGCCCTGGCAGAGAACAAGAGGCTGGCAGACCTGGAAGAAAAACTGGAAGCGGACAAGCACCGTAAGGCCGAGGAAGAGGCCGAGAGAAAACGCCAGGAAGAAATCCGCAAGCAGAAGGAAGCTGAGGAGCAGGCAAAGCGTGAGGCAGAAGAAGCGGAGCGTAAAGCGGCAGAAGCTAAGAAAGCACAGGAAGCCGCCGCAGAAGTCGAACAGACAGAACCTCAGTCCGAAATTGGCAAGGTAATCGAGTCCATTGAGAGATCGGCATTCTCCCAGGCAATAGCTAGAGAGGCGCAGGCGGCACCAACAGAGCAGGCAGTTGATCCGTTCGCTCCGAAGGAAGAACCTAAGCAGGAAAAGAAGTATAGAGTACGTTTCTTTGCAGACGGAACTAAGGAGCAGTTGGGCCAGCTGATTGCTTTTATGAATGAGAACAATATCAAATACGGCAAGATTGCAAAGGAGAGTAAGTGATGAATGATTTTGACAAGAAATTGGATTTCGACAGCAATACCTTCGAGAATATGAAGCACGATATGAATTTTGTCCTGCAGAGACTTCTTGGAAACATGATTGAGAAGCAGTCCAACGAAGGAAGCATGACAATCAAGATTGACGTTACCATGGTAAAGGAGTTTATCCCGAACTATGACCCGAATATCAAGGGAGAATCCAGGGAGATCAGCAAGCCGCAGTTCAAGCACAAGGTCACATCTGCAGTAAAGATTACCGACGAGAAAGGTGGAAATCTCAACAACGAGATGGAGATGGTTATGGATGAAGAGACTGGCTGCTATGCGTTACAGCCAATCGCAAACACCCAGCAGAGAACGATTTTCGACTCAGACTTTATGCAGGATCAGAAGCAGGAAGGCGAAGGCAACGAGGATATTATCGACGGTACATACATCGATGCAGATGTAAGACCGGCGTTACCTGGACCGGCAGACGAAGAGAAGCCTGCGGAGGAAGAGGAAACAGACACCCAGCCTGCAGAGGAAGAAACACAGTCGGAAGAGAACGGCGAAGAGCCGGGAGATACACCAGCCGAGGAAGAGCCGCAGGATATTACCGACGACATCCTGGGTGATGCAGACACAGAAGGTTATGATTACGAAGATCCGGAGGAATAGGCATGGGACTGATTAAACCGAGAATGAGCAGTTATGTAGACAGAGGCAATAAGTTAATTGCAGAAGGTAAGACAAAAGAGGCAATGAACCTGGTAAGCCACGGTCTGCAGTATTACTCAGAGAGGGTTATCAACAGCATATCTCCATACGCCAAGGCAGATGCAGGACTGATTGTTTTAGTCCTGCGCCACTTGGCAAATGAGATTGAGAAAAATAACCCAGGAGCAACGGAACTGGCGGCTGGCATGGAGAAGTGCGTAGGCAAACCTTCCCTGCAGGAGATTGAAAGAATCAAGAAACCGAACAAGAAGTAAGGAGGCAATATGAATACACCGGAGAGCGATATGGAACAGGCAAAATTTGCAAGAGAGTGGGTAAGAGCACACGCTGCAAAGAAGATGGCAAATTACGAAGTGAAGCTGAGAAGAGCGGCAAAGGACTTTTTCGGACACGATGTTACGATTGCATACTTGGGACCTGGAACAGTAGTGGAAATTAAGGAAACAGGAAGAAAGGCGGCAACGGAGGGCGAGTGATATGGCAAGAGGCTTCATATACGTGTATGAGCGTATATACAAAGGTGAGAATGAGATGCAGGCTGAGTTCCGGAAGATACCGGTAAACGGAAAGCGAACCTCAGTAGCAGAACAGAGGAGAATACGGAAGATAATTTCGGACAATGCCTATCGAATCGCCCAGGAGTGCAAAGTGCTTGTCGGCTACCCAAGAATGAGAATTGAAGGAACGAAAGTCAACCTAGGAGCTGTGAGCATCATGCTTCCGGACTGCAGACTGATCGGCATCGAAGAATTGAAGAAAATTGAGCGGGGGGGGTGAAATGAGTGCGGAATCACAAAGAGACGGAGCAGGAAGCCATAGAGAGAAGAAAGCAAATGTATGGATGCGATGGAGAGTGCGTATATAGCATATACAATCCGGAGACAAAAGATTACGAAGAGTATATGTGCGGAGGAGTAGATACTTGCGATGAAACAAGAGTAAGCGAATGGATAGCAACAATAGTAGCAGGAATAATCGTGCTGCTTACCCCGATACTGTTTGTGGCAGGGGTTATATTTTTTATATGGCTGTGCGTGGTCTGAGAAAAAAGAATAGGAGGATGGCAACCAATGCAGTGTAAGAATTGTATGAAATTCAAAGGAGACTGTGGGTATCATTTCAGAGATGATCAAGGTCATATCGTCTAGATTGTCCGAGCGAAAGTTGTTGTGACCGCTACGGAAAATGTGATTACTACGAAGAGAAGAGAAATAAATATCAAGCACAGCTGGATTTGATAGAAAGTGGCGATATAGAAGAATTAAACCTCGAAGTATTGAAAGAGGCATTAGAATACACGATGATGAAAAGGAGGTGAGAAAATCCCATGAGGTCCTACAATCCGTTTGGTACTTGCAGGAATTGCGGATGTCAGATTATGTGGGTAAGAACAGTAGCCGGAAAGAATATGCCGGTTGATCCTACAATGATAAGCTACCGCAGGCCAGGAGCAGGAGTTAAAGCGAAGGAAAAGATAGTAACGCCGGAAGGCGAGGTTGTATGCGCTGATAAAGTAGATTCAGAGAAAGCAGAAGGTTTCGGTTACATCTCACACTTCGCAACCTGCAAAGCAAGAAACCATTAAGCAAAAAGAAAGCCGTCCCTTTGACAGGACGACTCGTGACTGAGAATATTATACTCGCAAATGCGAAAAGAGTCAAGGAGGCGACATTATGGCAACGGAGGAAAAGAAGAACCAGGAAAGACCGGCTGTTTATATTCTCACGCAGGAGCAGATCAATCAGATTGCTGCAGTAGGTGCCAAGGAAGGAGTAAAGGCATTCAAAGAGGAGCAGAAGAAAGAAGAGCGTAAGCGTAAGAAGGAAGATAGCAAGGTAAGAAAGACAAAGAAGCTGCTGAGTTCGTATAGGAGAATCAAGGCGACGTTATCAGACGGAGAGGAGTTCACACCGGAAGAGCAGGCAGAATTGAGATGGAAGTTCGTCGAGGACCTCATGGGGAACACAAGGGAGATAGCAGGAAAGTCCGAGAGGACAATCAAAGATACGGAACGTAAGAGAGAAGAGGATCTGTACTGTGTGTTTCGGATAGAAAAAGCGACAGAAATGTACCGTGAAGAGTGTGAAAAGAGCGGAAGCGAAGAGGCGAAGCGACGTTTCAGAGAGTTAAGCATGATGTACCTGGACGAAAAACCTTACACGGTGCAGGAGATTTCGGAAGTAGAAAACATAAGCGATAAGACTGTCTACAAGGACATAGGAATAGCTTGTGGCATTGTGGCTATTTACTTACTGGGTGCGGATTTCTAAACGCTCCCTGTGGCTGTAAATGCACCAGGTAGAAAATGAGTAGGTTGCATAAAGAATTACCAAGTGGTAATATGCTAATTAGCCGATAACCCAAATGTCACCCCTAAAAATAGCCAGTTGTATTTCTTCCCAACGGCAGGCACGGCAGGGCGAAATCCCTGCCAGTTAGCCGAAGAGGAAATATGAACAATCGGTTAAATAAGGCTATTTCAGTGTACTTAGGCAGGTCTGTATAGTATAATAAAACTATAAACAACCAGCATAAAAGGAGTGATTGAGATGGCAATTTGGATTAGCAGGTATAGCAACAAGGAGTTGCAGAGCGGTAAGTATTACCCGGTAGGAATAAGCATCGGAACACCGAAGTTTCCGCTGGGATACACGCTGAGAAAGCAGTGCTACTCGCTGGCACCGAAAGGCTATATGCTGAATATGGAGCTTGACAGATTCAAGCCTGCATATTACGAGAAGTTGGAAGGTATCGGCACAGACAGAATCATCGATATGGTCGAGAAGATGAATGCGGAAGCAAGGGCAGAAGGGAAAGAACTTGTGCTTCTCTGCTACGAAGATGTGAGAGTTCCAGGAGACTGGTGCCACAGAACCGTATTCGCTGAGTGGTGGGCGGAGCAGACCGGAGAACTGATTGAGGAGTTATACGATCCGTCAGAGCCGAAGGTCAAGAAGCCTGCAGCAAAGAAAGAAAGCAAGGAACCTGTCAAGAAGGCAGTCGAGGCCAGGAGAGAAGAATCTGGTTACGAACAGCTGAGTTTGTTTGGTTTGGCGGGGATTTAATCATAACATCCGGAACTGGTGTAAGTAGCACATGGCTATTCCATAGTTAAGGTCCTGTTCATCGCAGGGTTCCGGTCCAAAAACAACGGCATCGCCTCCAAGACGGAAGCGGTGCCTTATTTGTTATCACGGAACGTACACCGGTGTCCTTTGCGGTCCGGTGTCTTTTTGTGCAATATGCTGAGGTGGGTATTAAAAATCCCCGGTGTTATACCAGGGAACCGCCCCGGCTTTTTGTATATATTGAACAATTTTTAGGGAAGGAGACAAGGATATGGCATTTTTTATGGACCCAGGAGCAATGTTCTTGGGGTGCTTAGGTCCGTCGGAGCAGAAGTTTCTCGTTACTCTGATAGAGACTGCAGCAAAGTCCGGATATACAAGGTTCGTTGAACCATGTGCCGGTACCTTTGCTATGGCGAACCTGGCAGTACAGAATGGGTTTAAGCCGGAGCAGATCGAGACCAGCGACGTCAATATGATGTCAACAGTTCTCGGGTATGCGATTACCGGCCAATCATTAGAGCCGCTGGAAATCCACGCACAAGGCTTTAGTGACGAAGAACTTCTTGACCCGGCAACGGCATTGTATGCACAGCTGTACCTCAGAACGTCGAAGAATGCGGGCAATGATTATTTCTATCAGATATTCACAGACCTACGCCTCAGAAGAGACGAACATATCGAGAGTATCAATCGACAGATAGAAGTTATCAGAAATCTGCTCGGCGGCATGAGCTACAGACCATTGGATATGTGGGAGCATCTGAAAGAGGTACTGGATGATCCGCACGCTTTGGTTATCGCAAATCCACCTACTTACTTCTCCGGCTATGAGAAGTTTTACGACACGCAGGGCAAGATGACCTGGAAAGAGCCACCGTATGAGTTGTTTGATCCGGAGACAGGACACCAGCAATTCTACGACCTCTGCATGGATGCGAAAGCATTGGTTATCTGCTACCAGGAGAAGAGAGTAGGCGAAGCAGTAGGCTACACGATATACGCCCGCTCCGGCACGAGAGCAGATTTGAATGCTTACATCACTACGAATCGAGAGGAAGAGGCAACCGCTCTTGCAAACGGTAAGAAGATTAAGCGTCCGGCAGAGAGCAAATTGCAACCGCTGGACTGCAGTATGCTTCCGAGAGACTACGAGATCAAGGAAGATAGCAAGGTGCAGGTGATTCCGATTAAGTCAGCAGAGGCCCAGTATTACAGAGAACTATGGACGCACAACTTTGTGGGTTCATCGGCAACCTTCAACAGGGCATTGCTGATTGACGGATATGTGGCCGGAGTATTCGGTATATCAAAGATGGCTGCAGACAGCGTATTTGTGTGGTACGTGATGAAGGTGCCGCACAAGACATACCGGTTAGGCAGACTGTGCTATATGCTGGCACAGAACAGAGAGTTTGTAGATACGCTCCTGGATAACATAGAGCAGGAGAAGGTCACAAAGATGCGTACTGCTATGCTTACCAGGTACCCGGAGAACAAAGAAGTCCGAGGCATTATGAAACTGGTAAACAGAGCAGAGGACAAGAAGAACGGCTACAAGCTCACATATGAGGCTGAGTTGGTCGAGGGAAGAACCGAACAGCAGACACTTCAAGAATGGCTAAGGAGGGAGAACGAATGGCAGAAGAACAGAGCAAAGGCATCCAGCAAATCGAAGGGTGCGAAGTAATCTACGATATGGGTTCCGGCTTGGTGATTGCCAAGATTCCTTTGGATAAAGTCAAGGAGCAGGACATCAACGCCAGGATAATGAAAAACGAGATGCAGGATCAGTTGACCGCCAACATCAAGAAGAGAGGACAGCTGGAAAGCCTGCCTCTTTTTGTTTTGGTGGACGGCAAGCTGGAAATCATCAGCGGACACCACAGAGTAAAGAGCGCACGTGCTGCAGAGATGAAAGAGATAATCGCTATTGTCGATGTGTCCGGTCTCTCACGCAGTAAGATAGCGGCAAAGCAGCTGGCACACAACGCAATCTCCGGTTTCGACGACGACAGTACGCTGAGAGAAATCGTGAAGATGATTGATGATGTGGACGATATGATTGAATCGTTTGTAGGCAAGGAGATCATGGAGGAACCGCTGGAACAGTACGACAAGATGCTGAGTCCGTCGGTTTCATTTGATTTTAAGAATGTGACGTTTACGTTCCTGCCACACCAGGTAAAAGATATGGACGCACTGATTAAGGATTTGGAGTCGAAGGCCCCGGATATTGTAGGCGTCGCTTCATTCGAGCAGTGCAAGTCATTTGTGGAGACGTTGAGCAAGTATCAGAAGTTTACGGACATCCGGAATGTCGGTGCGGCGATTCATTCCATGATCGAGAACGCCACACAGAAGATGGACGACACAGGATTCACAGAGGAAGGAGAATGGACCTACCTCGCAAAACTGTTTGGCAGTAATGCGGTACCGGGTGAGTCCGCTTCCGTTATCCAGCAGGCAATAAAGAAAGCTGAGAAGGAAGGGACAATCACGAGTAAGAACAGGTGGCAACTGATCGAGTACCTATGTGCTGACTACCTCAGTGGCAGGTAGTTAATGTATGGCAGCTAAGCCAAAATACAATGCCCCTTACCACGATAATTGGGCGTGGTCTTTGGCTGCAATGGGTGCCACCAACGAAGAGATCGCCGTTGCTATGGGAGTCTCCGAACGAACCATTATGCGATGGGCCAAGGAACACGAATCATTCGGCAAGGCGCTTGGAGAAGGTAAAGGAGTATCAGATGCAAAGGTAATTAGGAGCCTCTATGAGAGAGCCACCGGTTATGAATACGAGGAAGAGAAGAGGATTGTTGAGTACGACAAGGATGGCAACATAAAGCCGATAAAAGTCGAAAAGACAAAGAAGCACGTGCCACCGGATGTAACCGCTCAGATATTTTGGCTGAAAAACAGACAGCGTGACCGCTGGCAGGATAGGCCACAGGACTATGTGGATCAGAGCGGAGACAATGACACAGAGGTACAGATTTATCTTCCGGATAATGGGAGGGACGATGAATGAAAGAGAAAATCGTATTAGCTCCTCAGAAAGGACCGCAGGAAATGTTCTTGGCAACATCTGCGGATATATGTATTTATGGTGGTGCGGCAGGCGGAGGAAAGACATACGGCTTGCTGTTGGAACCACTTAGGTACATGAACAATCCGGATTACAACGCCACGATCTTCCGACGTGACTATACGCAGGTGACTTCCCCAGGAGGCTTATGGGACAGTTCACGAAAGATTTACCGCTACGTGAAAGGTTCCCAGCCGTTAAAGACACCAAAACTACACTGGACTTTCAAAAAGGGTGCATCAGTCAATTTTGCACATCTCAACCGAGATGAAGATTGCGACGATTGGCAGGGTTCACAGCTCACGATGATAGGATTTGACGAGCTGACGCACTTTAGCGAGTACCAGTTCTTTTATATGCTGTCTCGAAACCGTACAGATTCCGGTGTAAAGCCGTATGTACGAGCCACCTGCAACCCGGACGCAGACTCTTGGGTTGCTGAGTTCATTTCCTGGTGGATAAACCAAGAGACTGGCTACCCGATACCGGAACGGTCGGGAGTGATCCGTTGGATGGTGCGACTGAATGAGGTTGTTACCTGGTTCGACAGCAGAGAAGAGGCAGTGCAGGGAGCTATCGAGAACGGCGTCAAGCCGGAACAGGCTGAAACAATGCCTAAGAGCGTGACGTTCATTGCAAGTACGCTGCATGACAACAAAATTCTGATGAAGAATGACCCAGGATATTTAGCCAACCTGCAGGCAATGGCTCTCGTGCAAAGAGAACGACTACTGCATGGTAACTGGAAGATTAAAGCCGCCGCAGGCTTGATGTTCAAGCGAGTAAAAGTAAATATGCTGGAAGAAATACCGCCCGATGTTATTAAGTGGGCGAGAGGCTGGGACCTTGCGGCAACATCTGAGGATGAAAAGGGAGACCCGGCGTACACAGCAGGCGTGCTGATCGGAAAGAGAAGAAACGGACGGTACATTGTGGCCGACGTTATCAATCGCCGGTTGAGTTCGTCAGATGTGCGAGAAATCATAAAGCAGACCTGCATAGCCGACAGGGCGAAATACGGAAGGGTAGCAACAAGACTTCCACAGGACCCAGGCCAGGCAGGTAAAGACCAGGCACAGAGTTTCATGAAGCTCTTGGCTGGTTTTACTGTTAAGTGCATTCAAGAGTCCGGAGACAAGGTAACGAGAGCAGAACCGTTCTCGGCACAGTGGTTAGGGCTTGAAGGCATGGATAAGGGCAATGTTGATGTGCTGATTGCACCGTGGAATGAAGAGTATTTCAACGAGTGCGAGAACTTCCCACAGTCAAAATTCAAGGATATGGTGGATGCAAGTTCGTCGGCATTTACAGAGTTGGAGAGTGGTGCTACATACTCAGCACCGCCTAAGGATAGCCAGTTAGGCAAGAGCAGTTATTGGAATAAGTGAGGTGAGAACAGATGGCTAACAAAGAAATCGGTCGCATAGGTCAGCGACGCTACGGAGGAACAATCTACGAGGAGTTCCTTCACGAACTGAGAGGCACACGAGGAATAGAGGTCTACCGTGAAATGTCTGAGAATGACGATGTGGTAGGTGCGATCCTCTTCGCTATCGAGATGCTGGTAAGACAGTGCGACTGGAATGTAGAGCCGGGAGGCGACACCGCAAAGGACAAAGAGGCCGCAGAGTTCGTAGAAAGCTGTATGCACGATATGCAGGACACCTGGACGGACACAATTTCGGAAATCTTATCTTTCCTCACTTACGGTTGGAGCTTCCACGAGATCGTGTATAAGCGCCGTATGGGAAATACGAAGAACCCAACCACGAAGAGTAAGTACACGGATGGCTTGATTGGATGGAAGAAATTGCCTATCAGAGCACAGGAAACGCTCTACCGATGGGAATACGACAACGAGGACAATCTGCTGGGAATGACTCAGATGCCACCACCGGACTTCGGAACGTATACGATACCAATGAGTAAGGCGTTGCTGTTCCGCACAAAGAGCAGGAAGAGCAACCCGGAAGGGCGAAGTATTCTGAGAAATGCCTACCGATCCTGGTACTTCAAGAGACGAATCCAGGAGATTGAGGGCATTGGCATCGAGAGAGACCTTGCAGGACTCCCGGTAATGCACGCCCCGGACGGTTTGGATATTTGGGATGATAATGTGTCTGAGAATAAGCAGACACGAATTGCGTTGGAAAATATGGTAAAGAGCATCCGTCGAGACGAGATGGAAGGCGTGGTACTTCCGGCAGGATATGAGTTGGAGCTGTTAAGTTCCGGCGGCACCCGACAGTTTGACACGAATGCAATCATCAACCGCTACGATACCCGAATTGCAATGACGGTACTGGCGGATTTTATTTTCTTAGGGCATTCAGAGACCGGTTCCTGGGCGTTGAGTTCCGATAAGACGGAGTTGTTCGCTATGGCAATCGGTGCATTCCTAGACATGATCTGTGAGACATTCAACAGCCAGGGCATCCCGCCGTTGATCGATATTAACGGTGAACATTTTGCAGGCATCACGGAGTACCCAAAGATGTCCCACGGCGACATTGCAGATGTGGACGTAACGAAGGTTGCGGCATTCATCAAGGATATGACTGGCATCGGAATCTTAGTACCGGACGACGGGCTGGAAGATTACATTCGCCAAGTCGGACACCTGCCGGAGAGGACAACGGACGACAGAACAGTAGACCAGCGGCGTAAGCAACAGGCGGAGCAGAACCAGCCACCGGAGCCTGAAACAGCCGCAGGAAGCAATGGAAACGACGAAGGCGAAGAAATACCCGACAATGTGGTAGAAGCCGCTAAAAGGCGATTAGGAAGGAGCGGTACAAATGGCAATAAGGTTCATACGGTCAAAGCGAATACGCAAGGCAAAGACACCGGGCAGTCAAGAAGTCCTACGCAGACTTGAAGAGTACCTGCAGAGTGAATGTGACGAACCGGTTGAAATCCTATGCGGGTTTTGGCAGGATCAGCAAGACACCATCACGTACCAGGAACTCCGAAAGGCAGTAGCGGACGGAAGCCTCAGCAAAGAGACGTTAGAGGCTTGGCAACAGGATTACTCAGTGCTTGTTGCCGAGAGATTACAGTCAATGTGGACGCAGGCAATAGTAGCGGGACCAACCGGGCAACCAATCCTGGACGGTCTCGCTTTTGAGTTCAACACTCAGACACCCGGCGTTCTTGACTGGATCAGCGAAAGAGGAGCTGAGTTTGTTACCCGATGCACAGAAGAACAGAAGGACGCAATAGCTGCACTCCTGGAAAAGAAAATGAGAGAGAGCCATACGGTAGATGAACTGGCAAGGCTCATCCGTCCGTGTATCGGTCTGACAGAGGGTGACGCAAGAGCAAATGCCCGGTATTATGACAATATCGTAGCTACGATGCGAAAAGAGCATCCGAGAATGAAGGTTGAGAGCATCCGACGGAAGGCATTGGACGCTTCTCAGAAATATGCAGAGAAACAGCACAGAGCCAGGGCATTCACAATCGCTCAGACCGAGAGTGCTTTTGCTTATAACCGTGGAGCCGATGAAGGCATACGCCAGGCACAGGGCGAAGGGTACCTTGGAACAATGGTAAAGCGGTGGAGTACATCCGGAGACGATTCGGTGTGCGACATCTGCAATGCACTGGAAGGTACCGAGGTAGATATGGACTCCGACTTTGATTTCAAAGGAAAGACCCTGTTTGCAGGGCAACATATGTTGCCACCTGCACACCCGAGATGTGCCTGCACTATCGAGTATATCGAAGTGGCTGCACCGAGAGGAAGGAAGTGAGAAAGTGAAGAAGTTCTCTGACTTTATCAAGAAGTCTGCAGAACCGCAGAAGAAAGAGCCTGCCAGCAATGTGATTAAGGGCAGGTTTATGATTGCCAAGTCTGACGACGACAAGCACTTGGCATTTGGCTGGGCGAATGTTGCTATCCGTGCTGACGGAGAAGAGATTGAGGACTGGCAGGAGGACATCATCGAACCGGAAGAACTGGAAAACGCAGCATATCAGTACGTGTTGCTCTATCGTGAAGGTGGAGAAATGCACGAAAGAGGCGGTGCTGCAGTCCTGGTTGAATCCGTGGTATTCACGGAAGAGAAAATGCAGGCAATGGGAATCCCGGCAGGAACCCTTCCGATTGGTTGGTGGATTGGCTTCAAAGTAACCGACGAGGATGTATGGGAAAAGGTTAAGGACGGCACATATCCGATGTTCTCAATCGAAGGAGAAGCCGAGAGAGTCGAAGTAGAAGATGAAAACACCTTGTAGAAATGGGGCGTATTGAGTTTTTCAGCAGTCTCAACCTTATAATTCCACATACGAGAGTGCAATAAGGGCATAGGTAGTTCACAATATGGAGACAAATCTAATCAAAAAGAGAAAATTGATAAAACAGATCAGCAAGGCATCCGATATGGTGCCTTTTTCTGATTTCCTGCTCGAATTTATGGACCGCTACGGTTTGAATAACCTGCGAGAGTCCACAGTAGAGCAGTTAGAAGAGTTTATCAGCAACAGAAACATCATTCCGTTATTAGGAGAGGCACCGTAAAGGTGCCTTTTTTAATATACAAATCTTGCGGAAAGGAGGAAGCAAAGTGGCAACAAAGTTAAAAAATCTCAGAATCAGCAAGGTTGATTTTGTAGATGAAGGTGCAAATCCGGATGCTCACATTAAGCTGACAAAGAGCAAAGGCGAAAAAGGGCAGTCCACAGGAGAGAATGGCGATAAGAATGGTTTTGTCAGCCGATTGTTCGGTTTCATCGGCAAAAAGGCCGGCATGAACCAGGAAGAGATCGACAGTGCAGTAGAGGAAGTTTTGAAAGGCAACTCTGTTAGTTTCAACGAGCGTTTCAATGAAATCAAGAACAGAAAGATTGCTGATGAAATTTGGGATATATGCTACGCACTGCAGGCAAGCCTCTGTTCGATTCTGAATGACGAGGAGCTGGATAGCACCGGCGCAGCAACAGCGATGAATGAGAGCCTTGACGAGTTCACTGCAGTAGTGAAGGAAGCGATTAGCAACTGGTCCGGCGGAAAGGTAATCAACATCGTAAAGAGTGACGAGGTGACGGAGAGTGACCTGGCAATGATGAAGTCTGCAGCTGCAAGGCTGAATGACAACATCGAGAAGGCACAGACCGCCGCTGGAAAGCCTGCCGAAGAAGGAGATGATCCGGAGGTAGACACAGAGGACAAAAAGGACCAGGGCAAAAAGAAACAGTCGAAAGGAGACAACGAAGATATGAAGATCGACAAGAGCAAAATGACCCAGGCTGAGCTTCTCATTCTCGAAGATATTGAGAAGAGATACGGCGTGGCAGACGACCCGGCTCAGACAGAGCAGACTCCGGAGGAAAAACCTGCGGTAACAAAGTCTGTTGAGAAGCCTGAGCAGAACCAGGAAGCACCTGCAGATGGCGAGGACATCTACAAGGGTCTCAATCCTGCTGTTAAGGCAGAAATCGAAGCACTCAGAAAGTTCCGTGAGGATGCTGAGAACAGAGAACTTGAAGACGTAGCAGGCAAGTATGAAATCATCGGCAAGAAGAAAGAGGAGCTTGTACCTATGCTCAAATCTCTTAGAGCTACCGGTGGAACTGCATACAACGATATGATCGCCGTTCTTGATGCCACCGTGGAAGCGGTCAACAAGTCAGGCGTTTTTTCTGAGGTTGGCAAGTCCGGTCACGGCTCTGTGCACGTAAGCGATGCAGAGGGCAAGATTGAGGGTATCGCCAAGAGTTATATGCAGAAAGAGCCTTCCATGAGCTATACGGATGCACTGGCTAAGGCTTGGGAAGATAACCCGGACCTTATGGATGCATACGATGCTGAGGAAGGATTTTAAGGAAGGAGGAAAAGACCATGGCAAAGAGAAATTTCAACGGCTCACAGATTAACCAGTCTGTGACAATCACAGAACAGGCCGGTGCTGCTATTGACGATGTGAGAAATCTCATTCTCAAATACGACGAAAATGGAAACGTGATCTTAGCGGCCGACGGCACGGCACCTATCGTGGGCGTTGCCATTATTGAGGCAGGCTATAACGACATCTCCGGAGAGGAGGCCGGAAAGGTTGCACAGGGCGACCAGGTTGATGTTCAGATTAAGGACATCGGCTACATTCTTGCTGGCGGAACCATCAAGAAGGGCGAAGAGGTAACTGCAACTGCAGGAAAAGCAACAAAGGCAGCTGACGGAGATTATGTGATCGGCGTGGCGCTTAGCAATGCGGCTGAGAATGACTACGTGAGAGTTCAGATTTCCAAGTATCAGAAGAACGCCGCAAAATAAAGAAGGAGGAAAATGGTAAATGAAAAGAACAGCAAAGAGCATCCAGGCAGACATTGCCAAGGGTGCTTTCAGACCACACACGGCGCTTTCTACTATGGCGCTGGCTTTTTATCAGAAGGATTCAACAACCCTTGCAAAGAATATGTTCCCGGTTTGCCCGGTAGGGTTATCCTCTGACAACTATTATGTATTCGACAAAGAGGATCTGTTACGTGATAACTGGCAGAGAAAGCCTGCATACGGCAAGGTTGATCCTGCGGTAATCTCTGAACACACAGAGACCTATGCTTGTACAGTAGATCAGATGATTATGGGTATCGACTCCATTCGTCAGACTGACCTTAATCGCCGACAGGGACCTCGTACTGCAGACCCTCGCCAGCAGAGAACTAAGGTTATGGCAGCACAGGCAAACATCCACCAGGATTCGGATTTCTCCAAGTCCTTTATGAAGCAGGGAGTATGGGCGAATGAAGGACAGGGCAAGGATGATACAGCTGTTTCCGGAAATGAATTTATCAAGTTCAGCAACGGCAACAGCGATCCTATTGCATTCTTCGACGCAAAGAAAACCGCCATGAGACAGGCAACCGGACGTACTCCTAACAGATTAGGACTCGGCATCAACGTATTTAATGCGTTGAAGGTACACCCTGCGATTCTTGAAAGAGTGAAGTTTGGCGGCACAACTGCAAATCCTGCGAATGTTACCGAGAACGTGCTTGCACAGCTCTTCGGAGTTGACAGAATCGTTATCGATCAGACCGTGCAGAATAAAGCCGGTTTAGGCCAGGCTGCAAACATGCAGTTCATCGGCGATCCTAACTCATTCCTGTTAGCGTATGCAACAGATACACCTTCCATCGAGGAGCCTTCTGCAGGCTACATCTTCACTTGGGATATGTTAGAGAACGGCATCTTACTTCCGGTACTCAACTACCAGGGCGAGGCCGGAACACATTCTGAGTTTGTCGAAGGTCTTATGGCTTACGACATGAAGAAAACTGCAGATGATCTTGCGTTCTTTGGCTACGACGCAGTGTAAGGAGGTTTCGCCATGAGATTGATTGCAAAGAAGCCTTGCAGTTATGGCGGCAGAAAATTCTTCATTGGGGATGAAATCCCGGCAGAGCTCGTGGTAAACATCGAGAGAGAAGAAAAACTCGGCGTAATCTCAATCGCAAATGACGAAGCAGGGGTACCGGAACAGTCCGGTGCCCTTTATTCGCAGGAGCAGGTGGACGAGATGATCGCCGATGCAGTCGCCAATGCAGGCAAAGGATTTACGCAGGAGCAGGTGGACGAGATGATCCAGTCCGCAGTCGCAGAGCTTGAACCGTTCGACTCCGACAATGCCGGTTTTACCGTGACAGTCAAGGGCGAGGGTGACAATGTGACGGCGGTTTCCTGCAGTGTAGAGGATATTCAGTCAGTGGTCGATGTACTGCAGATGAATGCAGAGGACGGTGCAAAGGCAGTAGCCAGCGTGCAGTCCGATAGCGTTCTGATTCTGCTTCACGCATTAGACACACGTGCCACGGTCAAAAAAGCGGCTCAGAAACAGCACGACACCTTATTCTCCGCCGAAGGCAATTCAAACGAATCCACAAGCGGTAACGCAACCACAGACAGTAATACGGAGGGAGCTGATACCTAATGTCAAAAGGTGCATACACATATGAGCCAGGAAACATCACGGAGTTTGGCAAAGACCGTATGAGGTTTGAACTTGGAGACACGATGGTAGAGGGCCTGGCAGATACGACGGCATTGACCGACGAGGAGATACAAGCAGCAATCGACGCATACCCGAATAAGTGGAAGCGTGCGAAGCTAATGCTCCTGGAAAGTTTGTGCCGTCGTTTTGCGTATGAGGTCAACACAAAGACCGGTCCTCTTAGCCTGGATATGAACGGCAGAGCGAAACTTTGGAAAGAAGATTACGACAAGCTGAAAAAAGAGGTCCAGGCAGAGTCAGTGTCAGTGCCACGGTTTGGTAATGGGGTAGATGGTCCACCTTACTTCCATACCGGAATGCACGAAAACGAGAGGGTGTGGAACGGATGATAAATGCGAGATTTATGTATTTAAGGCCGGGAAACTTATTCAAGGATTTTGTTGTCGAGTCAAATACGCAGGTTGTAACAGCGAGCGGAAGGGTAGTAAACGACCCGAAAGGAGACGGCTCAAAGATCATCAGAGGATGTCTTGCCGAGTCCACGAAGGAACAGAAGGAATCTCATTCAACGAGAGAACGTGTTTGCACCCATACGATTGTGCAGGCGGGAAGTCCGGAAGCAAAGAAGTCCGATAAACTCATACTTGGGAATCGCACGTTTTACATCATCGACCTGGACGAGGTAGGTAACTTGGGTATATCCACAATCTACTACGCTGAGGAAAGGAAGGATGTCAAGTGAAACTGTGGAACGATGGAAAAGCAGGGAGTGCAGGAAGTGCCATAAGAGCAACAGTCAAAGGACAGGTAGCCAAAATCAACCGGCAAGTCGTAGCCAGGGGCGTTAGGGCAGTGAATGCTATGAGAAACGCAGAACTAGAAGTGCTAAAAGGTCAGAGAAGCGGGCGAACATATCGCAAGCCACACAGCAAAGCGACCTACACAGCTTCGGCACCAGGAGAACCACCGGCAAGACGTACAGGAAATCTCCGTATGCACTGGAATGGCCAGGTAAAGAGCGAAGGCAGTACCGCTGGTGGCGGAGTCCAAATCATTGCAGAGCTGGAAAGCCAAGAGAAGTATGCTGGCTACCTTGAAAACGGAACGAAGAAAATGGCAGCAAGACCATTCGTAGACAAGATCAAGGAGAAAGCAACCCCGGAAATTGAGAAAATTTACAAGGAGCCGTATGGCTAAGGAGGCATGATATATGGCACTGGTAGTAGAACAGCCGATAGCAACCTTCGATTTGAGCGAGATCGCAAGGGGCGATTTGGTCTATGGCAAGCATCGCACATGGCCAGAAGGTAAAGCCGGATTTGTAACATCAGCCACCGAGAAGGAGCTGATCGTCCAGTATCATCCGGGTATCGGCAATGTAACTAATCACTTTCGGATTCCCATTGATGAAGCGGTAGACGGTCAGTGGGAAATCCGATATTCACACGATATGTCGGAGGTCAAGACCTACGGCATCGAAGAGCAGGACAATGAGAAAGGAGCGACAGAGTGAAGCTAGAAGAACTGATTCAAAAAAGGTTCGTCAGTACGGCAGCACTCGCAGAGAGGCTTACAACCTACAACGGTGTGCCTGCTGTTTTTAGTCCGGAAGCACCGGGCGACGAACAGGATGGGTGGGGCGGTGAAACGCAGTACCCTATGGTAACTTACAACTACGACCTGCAGGCAAACGAAGAACGAAACAGTGCCGGCAGTCTTTCAGTATCGATATTCTGTCAGAACACAACAGATGTATTCCCGGAGGACATAGCGTCTATCGTGAAGGAATGCCTGCGTGATGTGATCCTTCTTCCGGAAGGCGGCACGCCGTACTGCTTTACATGGGCGAGAACAGATGCGTTCACTATGGGCGAGGATGCAGGAAAAGCCGGTGTTGTAATCGGCTGTGAAGTCAGATTTGACATCCTGGAATATCCGTCTATGGAGACGTCCGATCCGGACCCGGTAATGGCAGTTGATAAGTACATCAAGGAGTTGTACCCAGAATGCTTGGTAATTGGATATGACCGGATGGAGGAGATAACCGAAGCCTCAGCGGAGCAGCCGGTGGTTTACTGCAGACTGATTTCATCTGAGAAGCAAGAAGAAACAAATACAGTGGCTTGGATGGACGGCAGGATTGCCGTCCATGTTTTATGTCCGGAAAACACAGTTAGATTGAAGATGGCCGCAGATATTGCCAACCACCTGTCATTCGACGGAGAGGTAATCATGCTGGACTATTCGCCTATGTTCATTAAGAGACTGCAGGTGAATTACAAATCTGACTACTTGAAGGAAGGCCAGGTATTCATCACAGGTCATTATGGATTGCTTAGGTACAAGGCTAAGCCTCATGTACTTGTGGCAGCTCATGGAAATTACAGTTAAGGAGGTAAAGCATGGCTAAGGAAACAGCAACTCCGGAACCTGCTGAAACAAAGGCAGAAAAGAAGCCGGAGAAAAAGGTCCCTGCAGAGTCCGTTTACACAGTAAGCGAGCTTGCAGGCAACGCAAGAAGCGTATTTGGCACAATGCAGGAATGCGTTGTAGCCGCTCTGAAAACTGACGGCAAAGCCGAGTATACAGTATCAGAGGCAAAGGAAATTGTAAGCAAGTTCTTACAGAAGGAGGTTAAGTAGAAATGGCAGGAACATTCATTTTAGGCGAAACTAAGGTGCGCCCTGGTACCTATTTCAACATTCAGAAGAAAGGCGGAAATGCCGCCACTGGTGTTATGAATGGTGTTACCGCAGTAATCTTCCGTGCAGATTTTGGCCCTCTCAATGAGGCAATCGAATTATCTGCAGAGGATGGCTACGAAGGAACATTCGGTACCGCACTTACTACGGATGCAATAAAGGAGGCAATCGCCGGTGGTGCAAAGACAATCATCGCCTGCAGAGTCGGTAACGGCGGTACTCAGGGTAGTATCAAGTTGCAGGACAGCGACAGCACGGATGCAGTAAGCATCACAGCCAAATATCCAGGAGCAAAGGACTTTGTAGTAACAGTCCGTGAGAAGCTCTCAGACAGCACTCTCAAAGAGTGCATTTTTTATGCTGGTACAACAGAGTTTGAGAAGGTGGAATTTGCCGCCGGAACAGACGAAGCTAATGCCCTTGTGGATGCACTGGCATCTTCCAAGAATTTCAAGGCAGAGGCTATCAAGTCCGGCACCGTAACATTACAGAACGTGTCTCAGTCACAGTTTACAAAGGGAACTGATCCGCAGGTAACGAATGGAGACTACTCCAATGCGTTTAAGCAGGTAGAAGCGTATGAGTTTAACACAATCTGCGTCGATACCGAGGATACTTCGGTACATCTGCTTCTGCAGAGCTTCATCAATCGTATTTTTGATGCGGCATCCCTTACACAGGCGGTCGTTGCCGAGAAGCACACGGTAGACCTGGAAACAAGGGAAGCACACGCTGCTTCGTTCAATGACGAGAAGATGCACTACGTTCTCAATGCTCATGTGAACGAGCAAGGTGCGGAGATCGATGGTTATCAGACCGCAGCGCGTATTGCCGGTATGATCGGTGCAGTAGCGGCAAACTCTTCACTCACTCATACAGTAGTCAGCGGCTTCTCCGAGATCAAGGAAAAGCTGACAAACACTGAAATGATTGCTGCAGAGAAGAAAGGCTGCCTGGTACTCAGTTATAACAAGGCTAAGCAGGTGTGGATTGATAATGCAATCAATACCCTCATTACGCCAAAGGACAACCAGGACGACGGTTGGAAAAAGATTCGCCGTGTTAAGACTCGTTTCGAGCTTATCAGACGTATCAATACCACCTCTGACAACCTGGTAGGCAAGGTAGACAACGACACCAACGGGCGAGCAACTGTAATTTCTCAGTTGCAGGGCGTAGGCGATGCAATGAAAGAAGAGAGTAAGCTCACTGCTTGCAAGGTAACTGAAAGTACCGCTTACACTGCTGATGGAGACAGCGCATGGTTTGACATCGATGTAATCGACAAGGATTCTATGGAGCATATCTACCTCAGTTTCATCTTCCGTTTCAGCACAAACGAATAGAAGGAGGTAAGAAGTAATGAGAAATGAAAGAGCAGCAGCCGATTCAAGGCATGCACGCACTGGCAAGGATGGAGCGTTTTATAGTGAGGACGGCGTTTTACTTGCTACGGTTGACACATTCACGTCCAACGTAAACTGGAACAACGCAAAGTATAGCGTACTTGGAGATGCACAGGAGCACGAGACAGCCAATACATTTGCTGTCAACCTCACAATGTCTCAGATCGTAGTGGAGGACGACGAGTTTATCCAGGAACTTATGGAATCATTAGAAACACAGAATATGCCACACTGGAACTTCCAAGGCTCACTTCTCGGCCGCAATGGCTCTGAGGAACGTGTGGTTTACAAGGAGTGTATTCCTTCCGGACAGGTAGACATTCAGAATGTCACTGTCGGCGATGTTATCAAGAGAAATTGGAACTTCTTTGTCAACAGACCGCCTAAGTTACAGTCATTACTCGGCGTAGACAGATAAGGAGTACCACATACGAAACCAGTAGGGGAGCCGGAGCGGTTCCCCTTTATTTAATCAAAAAGAATTGGAGGACATTCAAATGGCTAAAGAATTTGTAAAAGGCGTAACAGTAGGCGAGGCAACAGCTGAGGAGAATACTCAGCCTGCAGTAAGTACAGTGGAGACAAACGAAGAGGAAACAAAGCAGGTGATCAGAGCAAATGAGGAAGATTTCATTGCAGGTCTGATTGCGGCTGCAGATTTCGCTTCCGACGAAGAGGAAACACAGAGAGTTGAGATTGTCAGAAACGGTAAGCTCGCTTTTGCATTCTCTATCAGACCTCTTGGCTCAGAGGAGTACGACAAGTGCCGTAAGAAATTTACAAAGTATGTTCGTAATAAGCAGCTTGGTATCAAGATGCCGGAGGACACAGACCGTATCAAGTACCAGTCAGCAATCATCCACAAGGCGACTATCGCAGAGGATAGAGAGAAGTTATGGGACAACAAGAAGGTATGGCAGGCACTTGAAAGCAAAGGATTTCAGATTATGTCCGGCCTGGATGTAATCGAGTACACACTTAAAGCGGGCGAGAAAGACCGTATTATTGATGCAATCGATACCCTCAGCGGCTACGAGAGCAACATTGAGGAAGTAGCAAAAAACTAATTGAAGCCGGGGGCAAGATGTGCTTATTGCATCACATATTCCAAAAGACGGGAATAACCCCCGATGAATTTTACGAGAAACCGAAAGGCGTGCAGGCGTTCATGCTTGCGTCTATGCGGATAACCCTAGAATCACAGAAAGGAGGTAATGACGGTGGCGGAAACACTTAGAATTGAAATTCCTATTGAGACGGTCGATAATACCGATCCGGGAGTCTCCAATGCTACGAAGAAATTCGAGAAGATGGAACGAGCGGCCAATAGTGCGAATAGTTCAGCCAAGAAAGCGAGCGACACAGTTTCCAAGTTTGACAAGCAAGCTCAGAAAACCGAAAAGAGCCTGGCAAGCTGGGCGAAAGAAAAGTACGAAGTCCTGCTTGAAGCGAAGGAACGGATCAGTCCGGTACTCTCTACGCTGGGTAATGGGTTAAGGAGTTTTACAGGGAAAACGTGGAGCGTTACAATGCGAGCGATTGACCTCATAACCTCCCCGGTTCGAGGGATCATAAACCTGTTGAAAAATCCTATTTTCCAAGTCGGAGCGGTCCTGGGAGTCAGTATCGGTCTGAAAGACACGATAGAGACATACAAGGACTTCGAGGCCGCAATGTCACAGGTCCAGGCTATAAGCGGAGCCACCAGCACAGAGCTTGTCAAACTGACGAACAAGGCGAAGGAAATGGGAGCAACCACGAAATTCACAGCCGAAGAGTCAGCACAGGCGTTTAACTACATGGCAATGGCTGGATGGAAAACCGACGATATGCTGAACGGTATCGAAGGCATTCTCAGCTTGGCCGCAGCTTCCGGAGAAGATTTGGCAACGACATCCGATATTGTTACGGATGCGCTTACGGCGTTCAATATGAAAGCCGGTGATGCCGGACACTTCTCAGATGTTTTGGCGGCGGCTGCATCAAATGCGAACACGACAGTCTCCGGAATGGGCGAGACTTTCAAATATGCAGGCTCTATGGCAGGATCGCTCAGTTACTCCATAGAAGATGTTGCCCTTATGACAGGTTTAATGGCAAATACTGGAATCAAGGGAACAATGGCCGGTACGGCACTCAACTCAATATTCACGAGATTATCGACGAACACCAATGGAGCGGCTGATGCTATGAAAGACTTAGGCATCAGCTTTTTTGATTCCAATGGACAGGCCAGGGATTTATCTGACGTGATGGGTGAATTAAGGACGGCTACGGCAGGCATGACGGCTGAGCAGAAGTCCAACCTTGCGAATACAATCGCAGGAACAGAGGCACAGAAGGGTCTGCTGGCTATTCTGAATGCCTCGGAATCAGACTACAACAAACTGGCAGACGCCATCAACAATGCGGACGGAGCGGCAGCGAAGATGTCCGACACGATGATGGATAATCTGCAGGGTTCGATTACATTGCTGCAGAGTGCAGTTGACGGAGTGAAAATTTCGTTTGGTGAGAGATTATCGCCATACGTGAGAAGCCTGGCAGACTGGCTAACCGATCAGATGCCAGCAGTAGAATCCGGTCTTGATGAAATGATGGACTGGGTAGATACAAAGGTGGACCGTGCAAAGAGGAAACTCGATGAACTGACAAGCACGGATGAATGGCAGAACGCAGACTTCCTGGGTAAGGTCAAGTTAAGCTGGGACGCTTTCATCGCTGACCCGTTCAAGGAATGGTGGGACACCAAAGGAAAAGCAAAATTTGCAGAGTTTGCCGGAGACATCGGAAAAGGTATCGGCAGCGGAATCAAGATAGGCGTTATGACGATGCTCGGTATTGATATATCGGAGACATTCGATGAAGGTACCAGCATAGGAGCATCATTCGCCAAAGGATTCTCGGAAGGGTTTGATTTCGATACCGTATCAGCGAAGTTAATGGACGGACTCGGCAACCTGGTATCAAATGCGGCTAAACTGCTTCCGGGCGGTAAGCCTGCAGATTTGTCGTCTATATTCTCTGCAGTAATGCTCAGTAAGATTGCAAGTCCGTTTATCAGTCTTGGCAAAGGGGCGATCAGCATGGGTAAAGCAGGAAAGACGGTATTAGGTTCGGAAACCGGAGAGATGGGATTGGGAGCAGCAATGCTCGGTTCATCTGCTATGGGTACCGGACTTCTTGGAAAGTCAGCAATGCTGGCAATCAATCTCGGAGCAGGAAACCTGGCCGGAGGAGCCTCGCTTGGCACTGGTGCGTTATCAGCACTTGGTTTAGGAGCGGGAGCCGGTGCAGTCGCAGGAGGTGCAACGCTTATTAGTGCAGGAATCGACACGTATAAGGCAATCAAGTCCAACGACAAGGACGAAAAAGCCACTTACGGAGGTTCGGCTGCTTGGAAGGCAGGCGGTGTTGCCGCCGGAGCTGCCGCTGGTGCAGCACTTGGTTCTGTTATCCCAGGTCTTGGTACAGCTGTCGGTGCTTTAATCGGTGCCGGTGTTGGCGGTATTGCAGGCTGGGTAAAAGGCAACAAGGTCAAAGAGGAGTACCAAGAGAACGTCGAAGAGATGCAGAAGGAAGCTGAGAAGGCACAGAAAATCTTCCAGGCAACCGGATTATCAATCGAAGATGTGAAGTTTCAGAATGAGGCTCTGCAGGACGCTATGAACGATAGCGAGGTTTCTGCAGAGCAATTTGCACAGATGTTCCAGGAAGAATGTGAGAACGTGGCAAAGAATGCTTTCGGAAAGGTGAAATTATCCCTGCAGGAAGTTAAGGAGATTGCCAGCGACATCACGTTTGGAGATATGGCAGACAGCTTGAACAACTTCACGGCAGCAACCAATGACACACAGCAGGCATTAAGCAGCCTTCAATCATCAGTAGCAACCTTGAAAAAGGAAAACTGGAAAGTCAGCTTAGGAATGAAACTGGACGAACTGCAGAAGGACGATTACAAAACTGCAATCGAGAATTTTATCAGTGATAGCCAGTCCTACATCGACAACAACCACTACGAGGCAACGGTTGCTTTGAAATTGCTTACCGGAACCGACGCAGACACCAGCGGTCTCGACAGCTACTACGGTAGCTTGAAGAGTCAGTTAGAAGATTTGGGTTCACAGCTTAATGGAAAAGTAGATATTGCCATGGAAGATAGCGTTATTACACTTGATGAAGCGGCGGAGATTCAGAGCTTGCAGGATCAGATTTCGGCTATCACAGGAAAGATTTCGCAGGCCAGGACGGATGCGGAATTTGACATGTTGAAGATTAAGTATTCCGGTGCAGAGCTGGATATGGATAGTTTCAATGCTTTGCAGGAAGAGCTGCAGGCGGAGGTTACATCTGCTTCGGATCAGTACGAGCAGGCACTTATGCTGACACTCACGAATCTTAAACTGCAGCTGGCAGACGGAGCAATCACACAGGACGAGTACGATGCGGCGGTAAAGGAAGCAACAGACGGATATTATGCACAGATTGGAGATATAAACGCAAGGGTATCATCTTTCAACCTGGAAACAATAGCGGATGCGTGGGATTCATCATTGCAAGGCTATATGCCGGAGATCGAAGGCACCACGAAGGAGAAACTGGAAACAGCTTTGAACAATGCTTTGTTGGCACATCCGGATGTAAAAACCTGGACTGCGGCAGATGTGGCAAGTTGGATGGGATTAGATAAGCTCAATCTCGATACAGCGGTTCAGACAGACATTGCGACGCAGATTTTACAGACAGCACTTGCGGTACCAGAAGGCACCAAAGAGAAAATTATACAGGATTTCAAAGATTCTGTACCGACAGCAGAGGAGATCAAGGAGGCAATCGACTGGGATTCAATGACAAACCAGGACTGGCAAGACCTCATGGAGTCTATCACAGGCCCGACGGAGGGCGAGTCAATCGGTTTGACCTCAGACGCATTGAAACAGAAAATGTCTGATTATTACGCAGACTGTTTCGAGCAGGTAAAGACCTCATATTCGGAGGCTCTTCACAATGCGTTGGAGAACAGCAACAGCGAAGAAACGCTCAGTTCGTTCATGCAGGAGTATATGCAGAATCATATGCAGGATTTTGATTTTTCGACAGTAATGGAGAATTACGGTCCTATATCGAATGAGTATTTCGCTACGCTACAGTCCGAATGGCAGACGGCCGGCACAAACCTTGGAACGTCACTCAACACAGGAGCGTCAACAAGCCTGACCGGAGGATCAGCACAGCTGAGAACCAGCTTGCAGACATCATTGAACACGGCAACGGCAAGTCCGTTCAACATCAGTCCGACGGTAAACGTAAAGCCAAATTACAATCTGCTGACATTGCCACAGATTCCGACAACAACACCGGCGAAACACGCTGCAGGTGGTCGGGTTGGTGGCGGCCCACAGCTGTCATGGCTGGCAGAGGAAGGCTGGGACGAGTTTGTTATTCCAACAAATCCAAGCCGAAGGACAAGAGCACTTGAATTATACGAGCAGGCGGGCGAAGCTCTCGGTGTTTCAAAACACGCAGAGGGCGGTCACATAGAAGGCTCAAATTTAAGTGATATGGTATCAGACCATAATTTATTCACTGAAGCGACAAGAAACGCATCCTATGGCTATAACGAAACCACAGAAGGTAATTACGAGGACAACTCAGCAGAAACATACGCTCCGGTAAGCTCAGAGGTTCCAACCTCTACACCGCAGACCGGTCCGATCAGTGTGAATGTTGCTGTTAGTCCGAATTTCCAAATTGAGGCAAAGGAAGGTCAGAGTGAAGAGGATATTGTTGCTGTAATCAGAAGGCATTTAGGCGAGATCGCAGATGAACTCGGTGGAAACATCGCAGAGAAGCTGAGTGAAGTATTTGCCAATATGCCAGTATCAAGCACGAAAGGAGCGTAGGCTATGGATATTAAGCTGATTCCGGTAGGAAAGGGTTCAAAGTTTACGTTCCCTGCGTTGCCGGAGAAGGTGCAAGGCAAATATGCAGCCAAGTACCAAAGTTTTGACATCATTTCCTTGGGTACCGTAAAGGTACCTAAGGGGACGGATGTATCAGAATTTTCGTGGGACGGAGTATTTTTCGGACCATCAAAGAAGAATGAGGCAATCGTCAAGAAGAATGCCTGGCAAAGTCCGAATGAGTGTGTAAAGATTCTTAATGATTTTATGATGAATGAGACGGTACTTACATTGATCGTAACGGAAACGTGGATAAACGTGGATGTTACGATTTCTTCGTTCCAGCCGAGACCGGTTGGAGCCTATGGAAATGTTGAGTATTCGATTACGTTCGTTCAGAAAAAACCGCTAAAAATCTACAGCACGAATGAGCTGAAAATCACAGCCTTTGTAAAGAAAACCAAGCCAAGAGAAACATCATCATCAAGCGGTGGCAGCTATACCGTCGTTTCCGGAGATACCCTATGGGGCATTGCTTCAAAGAAGCTGGGAAGCGGGACGGAATGGACGAAGATTTACGATGCGAATAAGGACACGATAGAATCCACAGCCAAGAAACACGGAAAAAGCAGTTCGGATCACGGTCACTGGATATGGCCGGGAGAAGTGCTAACGATACCGGGATAGGAGGCTTGCCATGATTGATTTAGCGAAAATCAAGTACCGGCTGGTTGTGATGGATGAAAGCAAGAACCAGTACAACATCAAGGAGTACGTGGAAAATCTCGGATGGGAGGAAAACGACGGCGAGTTGGCCGTCAGACTTTCGTTTGTAGCAAAGAATGATAAGACATCAAAAGGGTATCTGTCAAAGATCATCAAGCCTGGATGTCTGGTCGGAATATTTGCGAATGATGGAGCCTCCCAGGACGAGGAAGTGGCACGTGGATATGTGGAAACATGGAATCCGGTTGAGAAAAACGGAGGACACACATTGAAATGCGTGTGCTACGACGAATTGTATAAACTGCAGAAAAGCCAGGATAACAGATATTTCCCTTCCGGAACCGGCACGAAGTCGGCGATAGAAGGGATTCTTGATGATTGGGAGATACCGCAGGGATCGTATCAAGGCCCGAACGCCTCACACGGAAAGACAAAGGAGAACAATAAGTATCTGTCAGACATCATCATTGATTTGCTGGACGATGCAGCGAAGAAAGGCGAGGAACAATGCTTTGTGCAGGCGAGAAAAGGTCTTACCTCGGTTATACCAAGAGGCACCAATAAGACGGTTTACGTTTTCCGAACAGACAATACGCAGATGTTCAGTCAGAGTATAAGCACGGCAGATATGATTACGAGAGTAAAGGTTGTAGGCCAGGCAGACGACGATGGAAGAACCAGCGTAGAGGCTACAGTTAATGGAGAAACAAAGTACGGCATACGTCAGAGAATCTACACTAGAGGAAAAGACGAGAGCCTGGCAGATGCAAAGTCTGCAGCACAAGAGATCCTGAACGAGGACGGAAAGATTAAGAATGAGATTAAGGTACAGTCTCCGGACGTTCCGTTTGTCCGTAAGGGCGACCTAGTATATGTCATTAGCGAACTGGCTCAGTCGTACTACTATGTGAAAGGAGTCCAGCATACAGCGGACACCTACAGCATGACAATGGACCTGGAACTTGCCGAACCGAAAAAGGAAAAGGCAAAATCCGAAAAAAAGAAAGATTACAACGTGGGCGACATTGTGAATTTCCATGGTGGAACCCATTATGTGAGCAGCTACCCAGGCTCAAAAGGTTACAACGCCAGGGCAGGAAAAGCAAAGATCACGATTAAGAACGGTTCCGGAAAAGCACACCCTTGGCATCTAATTCATACGGATAGCGGAAGTAATGTATATGGGTGGGTTGACGACGGAACCTTTGATTAAAGGCAGGTGAGACAGATGAATGAATTTGACGGACATCCGGGAACAGCAAAGCTGGCCGGAGTGCTTAGCGACAGGATGAAGAGAGAAAACGAGTCGCCGCTTACATTGGATTTTGGAGAAATTCAGCCAAATTTGAGTCTGAAAACAAATTCATTTCCGGTGGAAATACCAAAAGGAGATTATTCGGTTTGCAGACTGGTAGGAGGACTCAGCTACACTATAAACGGAGGTGGGCATTTCGGTCACGAAAACCAAACTCCAAAGGTAAACACAGGTGCACACTCACACACCGCCGCACCGCCTCAAATCAAAGCAGGAGACAGAGTTCTTGTTGCATGGATCCAAAGCGAGGCAGTAGTGATCGATGTTGTAAAGAAATCATAAGGAGGCGAGGCAAATGTCACAGCCATTATTTCCGGTCGTTGAAGTGCCGGATTTTATCTCCGAGGACAGCCAGTACGACACCCAGTACAAAAGAAGTATGAAGTGGGACCTGGGACTGGGAGACTTCGTGAGAGATGGGGCACACCGAGTAAAAGAGTGCGACGGCAAAGAAGCCTTCTCCATTTGGTGTTTTAAGATTGCACAGACAGAGCGGTACCGCTGTTTGGCATACCCCGATTCAATAGGTACCGAAATGGAAAGAGCCATGGATAATGACGATGAAAAAACAGTAGAGTCCATGGTAGAGAGAACAATCACAGATGCTATTATGGTGAATCCCCGAGCAGAAAATGTCCGGGATTTTCAGTTTACCTGGGAAGGCGATCAGATGCACGTTACCTTCAAGGTCAAGGGTAGCAACTGGGACGAAGAAATAGAAGTTAGCTTGTAAAGGAGGTGGAGAGTATGCAGCCGGAATTTAATAGACCGGAATTTTTGGAAGGGAACTCAGCCGAAGAGATTCACGAAAGGATGATGAACAATCTTCCGAGCGACATAGACGATATGCCAGGCGGTTTCCCATACGATATGACAATGCCTGCGGCGTTGGAGAAAGACGAAATTATAAACTTCCATATCGTGAGAGCAATAATGATTTCGTTTCCGGAGTATTCCTGGGATGAATGGCTGGACCTTCATGGTCGCCAGGTTCATCTTACAAGGCACGAAGCGGAACCAGCTTTCGGATATGTGAAAATCTCTGCGGCAGAAGGTACAGAGATTCGCTCAGGAACGATATTTTGCACGGCGGCAACCGAAACCGGACCGTCAATAGAGTATTCAGCAACAGAAGATGTTGTTGTCGGTAGCGAAGGATCAGCACTCGTACCGGTTTCAGCGGTAGAAGCGGGGGTAGGTTCCAATGTTGCAGCGAACACAATCGTACTTATGGCGGTACCCGATAAGAATGTGACGGAGATCAACAATCCGGAACAAATCAAGGGCGGCACCGAAAGAGAAACGGACGATGATTTCTACGACAGAATTGCTGCAGAGTATAGCAACAGTATGACATATCTTGGGAATGATGCAGATTACATCAGATGGGCGAAACAGGCAGGAGCCGGAGATGCGATTGTGATTCCAGTGTGGAACGGGCCAGGAACCGTAAAACTGGTACTTGTTGACGGAAACGGTAAACCAGCCAATGATAAGCTGGTGCAGGATGTTTATAATTACATCGTTTCTCCAAATAACAGGTCGGCGAGACTACTTCCAACTGGAACAGCGGAGCTCACTTGCACGGCAGCGACCACGATTGCTGTAAATTACGTCATTACCGGACTTGTTTACGACGAGACAACCGGTATTGAACAAATCAAGGCAGACTTTGCAGAGGCGATCAGAGCGGTTTATGCGAAGGCGAAAATCGAAGGTATTCTGAGATACAACGATGTGCGACCGCTGATTTCTTCAATCGCCGGAGTAGAAGACTTTGACACCTTCGCAATGAACGGCAAAACACAGAACATCACTCTGAAAAGTGAGGAGTACCCGGACACAGGCACTCTGAATTTTAGTCAGGGGGTGTAAATGTGGAAAGGTTTGATTTAGAGAATTTTCCAATCAGCGAGAGTGCGAAAAACATGATCGCATCGGTATCGGATGGATTCTATGATAATTCCTATGTCGGCAAGTGGTTGTACGAGGTTATGGGCCAGGAATACGACACAGCAAGAGAAATAGCTGAGGACTTAATCAACCAGCTGTTCCCGGAGACTGCAACATGGGGATTGATGTACCACGAAATCAAATGGGGACTGCCGGTGCGAGAGAATCTTTCCTACGAGGAAAGACGGCAGATAATCTATCGAAAGAGAGATTATCGGGCACCAATGACACCGTACAGAATGGAAGGGTACTTGAAAACGGCAACCGGCTTTGATGTGCGGATAGCAGACATCAACGATCCGGGAGATTATGGTTTCGTTGCTCCGCACCCAAATGTGTTTAAGGCGTATTTCATGGGCGAAGGCACACTGCAGTCAAAAAGGGCGAGAGCGTTGCTGAATGATTTGAAACAGTCACACACGACATTTATGATGAACGACAGGACAGAGATTGTTTCGGACAACAGGACACTGGAAGAAATGAAACTGCAGAAAGTTATTTTCCACATTGCAGAGTCGTTTTGGTATAGCGATCTGCTGGACGGAAGAAAGCTGCTGGATGGTTACAGCCTCTTATATCCGTATATGAGATACAATCTGATGCTCGGATTTAAGTATATGCTCGGCGGTTTTGAAACACCGACAGATGCAGACCTGCAGAAAGTAAAATTCAGAACAGAGAAGAAAACAGAGAGTGATGTCAAGGCGGGAGCAATCCGGATCGCCTCCGACATCATTTTTTGGAATACGCACCTGCTGGATGGCTCGTGGGATTTGGACGGCTCGCACAGGCTTGATGTTCTAAGAGGCTATGAATTGGGTGTTGCAATCGTTGCAATGGTTGCCTGCACCTATAACGAAGTCACAGAGGTACTAAAGCTAAGAAGTAGATATGAAACATTGACAGGCTCAGACATTGGTTCAGTAATGTGTTCCAGGTTTGAGCTTGATTTTTGGAACACCGTCTATTTGGACGGAAAGTTACTGCTCGACGGCGATACGACGTTGGGGTATAAAGCTGGTAACAAGAGACTGAAATCCTCAGTTACGCACAGATTCGGTATCGAAAGAGAAGATGAAGATGCAGAGGTCCAGGTCGTTACCAAGACAAGGAATTACTGGTTTCTTGACGGTTGCAATACGCTGAACGGCAAGAAGAACCTTAATTCAATCTATAGAAAGGAGTATATCCAATGAGTACAGAAAAGAGCAAAAATGTGGTAATCACAAAGAAGGCCAGGGAGAACCTGGTTAAGGCGAGAGCCGGTGCAATCACACTTCCGAAGATTATCGGTATGGCATTTGGCGAAGGCGGAGTAAATAGCTCCGGCACAGTCATTGCACCGTCGGAATCCCAGTCTAAGCTCAATAAGGAATTGTTCCGCAAAGCCATTGACAGTTACAGCTTCCCGAACGACACGACCTGCAGATACGAATGTACCCTTGCAGAGAGTGAACTTGCTGGAAAAGAAATCAGCGAGATCGGACTGTATGATGCCAATGGCGACATTGTGTGCATCAAGACCTTTACCAGGAAGGGCAAGGATGATGATGTAGAGCAGACATACGTGCTTGACGACATCTTCTAAGCCAGGAAGGAGGCAAAAAGTGAAGAATTACACACCGAGTACGAGAAATTTTTCTCAGTCCGTACCCAATGTTGAGACTACGGACACAAACCACGCAGACAACATCAACGCAGCAGCTAAGCAGCTGATTGAGAACGACAATTATCTGAAAGACAGAATGGATGATGAAGGTTTTTCTCTCGTTGACGGTATTCTGTGTCAGACATTTGAAGAATAAGGAGGCATACAAAAATGAGTAAAGTAACAAAACCGGTAGTGCTGGATGAAACAGCAAAGCAGGTTGTGGCTCAGATGCAGTTACAGAATGAAATTTTAACATCGCTTGCCAGCGGCATTAACTACAAACCGACATCCATCAAGGATGTAATCAATGTGGTACGTGCAGGCCAGGCGAGTAAAGTGTTCCAGGTAGGAGATCAGATTGTGATTCCTTGGAGAGATATTACAACAGGACAGAAATACGATGTGCCGCTTGACATTACATCATTTGGCAATGCGACTCTGCAGGATGGTGAAGAGCTTCCTACTATGCGTGTTCAGTGGCATTACGCAACGCCGTTTGGGGTGCAGTTCAATCAGTACCAGGCGTTTTTCTGTGCATCGGAGGAACTTGCTGCAGGAACATATTATATCGAGATTGGAACGACATGGGGGGATAAAGGATATTGCGTAACAGGAAAGAAATACCAGTTCACACTTACTAAGCCGGTGCCTGCAGGCGGCCAGCTAGCGGGATTCAGAGGAGCACCGGACCAGGCACCTTCAACGTGGAAAGTATATTCATACAACAGCAAGACTGCTGTGGATGCAATCGAGATTGTTTCTGTGACAGAAGGTAGTTCCGGAACAAGCCTCGGAGTATTAAAGACCGGCGGCGATGGAAAGCTGAACTGTCTGCAGAGAACAGCATACGGATATAACCGCTGGTCCCAATCGGCATTGAGACAGTGGCTTAATTCCGATAAGGGTGTTGGCGAGTGGTGGACTCCTCAGAATGACTACGACAGATGCCCTGAGCAGCTGGCTACGAAGGCAGGGTTCTTGACTGGATTCGATGAAGATTTCTTGGAAGTCCTTAGAGCAACCAAGGTTGTGACTGCCTTAAATACGATTACTGATTCCACAAGTAGTAACGGAGTAGAGGCTCTTGAAACAACCTATGACAAGATTTATCTTCCGGCATTGGAGCAGATGTTCATTGAACCTCAGCTTGCAGGAGAAGGCGAGTTTTGGGACTACTGGAAACGTGCGTCTCAGCTAACAACGAAGATGAAGCAGTATCAGACATACCCTCAGATTCGTACCTTTGCGATTGAGAATCACACATCACCGCAGTACGTCCGCTTGCGTTCGGCTATTCGTGGCCTTTCGTACGATACGTGGTGCGTCTATTCGAGCGGCCGCGTCTACGGCAGCTACTACGCCATCTATGCCTTTCGCTGCACCCCGGCTTGTGATCTGTGCTAATCTGCAATCAATAAATCCCGGCACCCACGGATGCCGGGTATAACTTTTAGAGAAAGGAGGAACATAGCGTGTCAGTACCAGTTGGAGAGAGAAGAGAAAGCAGACTGGAAGTATTCGTGCAGGCGTTGTTCGGCAGATATATGGACGATTCGTTGCTGTTTCATCAATCGAGAGAACACCTGGAAGATTGCAAAGTAGCAATCGGAAAGATACTGGAAGAAAAAGGGTTAGAGTTCAATCCAAAGAAAACGAGAGTTTTTGACATCAAGGATGGCTTCATGTTTCTTGGGTTCATATACCGGCTCACAGATACCTGGAAGGTTATTATGACAATCAATCCGAAGAACGTCAAAGAGAGACGGCGGATATTACGAAGGCTGGTGAAGAAAGCCAAAAGAGGCGAAATCACAAAAGCTAAGGTAGACGACAGCTATTACGCTTGGAGAAATCACGCAAGCAAGGGCAACAGTTTCAAGCTCCTGCAGCGGATGGATAAATTTTATAAAGAATTATGGAGGTAGCCAAATGGAAGTAAGGAAGAATGGCGGCGATGTCGCCAAAATGAGAGCCGAAGAGAACATGAAGGCAGAGCTTGCCGATCAGAATGCCAAGATTGATTACCTGGCAATGATGGCAGACATTGAGTTCCCGGATGCAGGCGACTCAGCAACCAATACCGGAGAAAGTGAGGAAGAGTAAGATGGCAAAGACGAAGGAAGTAACAGAAGCGGTCGAGACAACTGCAGAGGAGACAATCCAGGAAGAAGTGCAGCACAGCGATTGGTTCGACAGAATCAAAGATTACTACGACACGAAGCGTTGGAACCTGGCTATGGTTAAGAATGCCGTCAAGAAAGGCAAGATTACCGAGGAAGAGTACGAGGAAATCACAGGTCGTAAATACAAGGCATGATCCGCTACGCAGAATTTTACGACTATGACCGCCTGGAAAGGGCGGCATCAGAGTTAGGCTTGCTCACTACCGAGGCAGACGAGGAAAGTCTGCTGAACCTGCATAACAATTTGGTATGGCATCTGTACTGGTTCGACGAGGACCCACGTGCGGATGCAATTCTTTATGCAGTAATAGAGGCCATTTTGGGTGAAAAGGCGGCAGATATTACATACATTCCGTATGAACTGCGGTGTGTTTGGGAAGGAGGTAAGAGAGCCAATGTCTTTGAATGAAATTCTTGTAAACGGAGGCGGAGCTTTGCTTATAGCACTCACGCTGGTACAGATTGTACCAATCAAAATAAATCCATGGTCGTTCCTTGCGAGAACAATCGGCAAGGCGATGAATAAGGACATGATGGATAAGCTGGAAGCGGTGCAGACTGACGTTACGAACTTAAAGGAAAAGCACGACGAGCTTAGAAACCGGATGGATAAGGACGATGCGGATGATTGCCGCACAAGAATCCTTAGATTCGGGGATGAACTTAGGCGAGGCGTAGAACATTCCGAGGAGTTCTTCAATCAAATCCTGGACGATATTTCGGACTACGAGCGTTATTGCACTGAACACCCGGAATACAAGAACAGCAAAGCGGTAAATGCCATTGCCGAGATAGACAAAGTTTATCAGAGGTGTATGGAAAAAAATTCATTTTTATAATAGGAGGTAAGGAACAATGAAGAAAATTGAATGGGTGAGAAAACTCACAAGCAGAAAGTTATGGACTGCAGTAGCGTCCTTTGTATCTATGATGATCGTAGCAACTGGCGGAGCTGAGAATACAGCGACACAGGTAACGGCACTTATTATGGCTGGTGCATCCGTTGTGGCATACATCATCGGAGAAGGTTTGACGGATTCAGCAAATCTTGATTCCGGAAGCGAGGACGAGGAGTAGTCCGGGAACATATTGTAAGCACAGGGCGGCCTTAGGACTGCCCTATTTTGTTAGGAGGAATGACTATGGAAAAACTATTTGGTATTGATATTTCACATTGGCAGGGAGATTTTAACATCGAGCAGGCCAGGAACGAAAGAGAAGTAAAATTTGTGATCGTCAAAGCTGCAGGGGCAGATGACGGAAAGTATAAGGACAGCGAATTTGAAAATTATTATGCACAGTGTAAGGCTATCGGAATGCCGGTCGGAGCGTACTATTACGGCAATGCAAAGTCAGTTGCGGAAGCAGAGGCAGAGGCAGAACATTTCCTGTCAGCAATCGCAGGAAAACAGTTCGAGTTCCCGATATACTATGATGTCGAGGGTAATATGCTGAATAACAGCAGAGAAACGCTCACAGATATTGTGATTGCTTTCTGCGACAAATGCGAAAAGGCCGGCTATTTTGTAGGTGTCTACACATCAGATTCACATTTTTCGTCTCACGTAGACGATTCGAGACTGCAGAGGTTTACTCATTGGGTAGCGAAGTATTCGAGCAATGAGCCTTCAACGGCTCACGATATATGGCAGTATGGAGGTGGTCAGAACTTTATTGCGGATAAGACAATCTGCGGAACAACAGTGGACCAGGATTTCTGCTATCGTGATTTTGAGGCAGAGATTAAAAATGCTGGACTTAATGGATTTTCTGCGGACAGCGGAAATGCAGATCCGGAGGAACCGGCACCTGCAGAACCGGAAGGAAGCACGCTTGATCTGGTGTATAGAACCATGAAGGACGAGTTTGGAAGCGGACAGGAGAGAAAGGATGCACTTGGCAGTAGATGGCAGGAAGTCCAGGATGTTATCAATCACATTCACAATGCGTCTACGCAGGAGCTTGTGGACGAAGTATGGGCTGATAAGTACGGCGGCGGTGAAGTGAGAAGAACAGTTCTCGGTGATAGATGGCAAGAAGTCCAGGATGTTATAAATGCTGGAAACAAAAAGTATTACACAATCGAGAGCGGTGATACACTTTCCGAAATTGCCAAGAAATTCGGAACGTCAGTTGAGGCACTGGCGAACCTCAATGGCATTGAGAATCCGAACCTTATCATCGCAGGAGATACGATCAGAGTAAAATAACAGGAGGAATGGTGACGTGAAGAATTACATCGGCGTGAAAATTGTAAAAGCTGAACCGAGGGAAAAAAACGGCGTATCCGGATATGCTGTTAAATATCCGGATGGCTATGTAAGTTGGAGTCCGAAGGAAACCTTTGAAAAGGCGTACCGGGAGTTAGACTGCAAGGACTTCATCAATTCAGAAGATTAAGTGTAAGGGCCTATGATCCGCAAGGGTTGTAGGCTCTTTTTTTATTGCAGAAAAGCAGAACAAGACTGCAGGTAAAATCAATATACAAAATAACCAAAATAAGACCGGGAAAATTGACGAAATGTGCCTGAGACACGATAGGAGATTTTAGCACCTATCCTATGCCTAAGAGCTACAATCCGGTATTGAAGCGTGTACGAAGTCTAAGACATATATGCTTTAGGAGATGGATTTATCCACATTATCCACACGCATTTGTAGATAAAATACGCTTTTGAGAGTACGCAAATGAGCATATATTATTTTATTATCTAATATCTATTATCTATTCTCTAATATCTCGTAAAGAATCCTTGTAGAAACCTTAGAAGAAATCGTGTAAGAAATCTTACAATGTACCAAGCAACCATGTGGGTTTGCGGTCCTCGCAAATGAAAATGCGGAGCAATGCACCAGTCGGCGTTGATGAACCGGAAATTACAGAAGTTGTCGCAAGTGCGAAAATAATTTAATAAAAACTCGTAAAATAGAAGTATATCTATTGACAAATACGCAAGTGCGAGTTATAATATAACCATAATCAAACAAAACAATTTGATTAAATCCGAAGGAAGGAGGAATTACCAGTTGGGTAAGAAAGGTAAGAAGAAAGACTTTTCCACAAAGGAAAAGGAACTACTTGAAATCGAAAACCTTAAATTGCAGAAGAGAGAAAAGCAGGCCAGCATAATCTCCACCATAGTAATCATGATTGTGTCAGTGATTACGGCAATTCTGAAATGGTTAGGTTTGATTGATTAAGTAGTTCCCTTAACGGTCGGGAGGCAGCAACGCCGCCTCTCAACTGTTAAGTCTATCATAAAGGAGGCTGATTTGGCAATGAAGAAATTAAGACAGTTCCTGCAGTCGGTATTGTTTATCAACTTTATGGTTGGCATATACGACGGTATGAGAGCGAAGAATTTGGTAGCAATTTTGATAAATGGAGTAGTGGTACTGGCACTGATCGCCGGAGAAAAGGAAGAAGATTAAGAATGACAAGGCAAAGAAAAGAAATTCAGAAGGAAATGGATGCATTGTACATGCAGGAACAGGCGGAGTACGAGATGGGATGCGGTTTTGGACAGGAGGAAATTTCAAGAACTTTCGCTCCACTGTGGCAGAAATTGAATGAGAAACTGTCAGCCACATACGGAAAGACGGTTGAAGAGTACGAAGCCATGTGTTATGAAGCACAGGAAAAAATGTACGCAGCAGGTGCAATACCATTTATTTAATTAAGGAGGCAAACGACATGAAATGGGACGTAAAACACGATAGAGCAAAGAAGGTATTAAATCATTTCCTGGGTAACGCAGGGTACTGGACGGAAGTTGAGAATCTGACAGACGGGCTGACAGAGGAAGAAATCCAGGAGGTCAACGCAGAGGTGGCAACGATGATTCAGAGCATCACGAAGAGATACAAGCTGGACGTTATGCTTCCTGCAGAACCGGTCGTAGAGGAAAAGCCACAGGAAGAAGTGAAGGCAGAGGAGCAGGCGGTTGAAGCACATGAAGAGGAAGAACCGGTTGCAAAGCCGAAGAGACGTGGCAGAAAGAAGAAGGAGGAGGTTGCATGAGTTCAACAGCAAAGCTGACAGCAGAGCAGATTGAGAACCTGGCAAAGGAAATCAGAGATTTTCTGTTGGAGCATGGGTTATGGCAGGACGTAGACATCTATTTCAACGGAAAGCGGTTCACGCAGCATGATCCGGTAACTGGAAAGTATTACTACAACGACAGAGAGCATCTGATCGAGGAAGAGGACCAGGACCCAAGAACATATTTCGAGTACGTGAATCCGGACCATATCCTCAGCATGAGTTTTGAAGGCCCGGTATGCGAGATGCTGTATTACGGCATCCTTCCTTCGGCAAGAAGAGAGTTTGACAAGATTTTTGAGCGATACGGTTTGTATTATGAGTTCGGGCATCACTGGAATTTCAGTTGCTATTACATTTAGGAGGTGCGACATGGTAGAAGTTTTGAAAGATTCGGTAATCAGAGTGCAGTCATGCATGAATGAGTGGATGGATTGTGTGTTTGTGGTAAGCAAAGATGATGAAGAGAAGGCGAGAGAGGTATTAGAGAAAGCCTGGGATAGTTTTTGGAAAGATGGAGATGGTTGGTGCTACGGTAATTACCTGGAAGATAAGCTGGTAAATGCCGGTATTGCATTTGATGCGTACTACGCAGATGCGGAGGAATAAGAACATGGAAGAATACAAGGGCATATCGAGAGGCTTGAAAATGCTTCTCGACAAGGCAGAAGAAATGGGGTGGAACTGGGAAGCCTACATTGAGCCGGACAGCAGAAGAACCTATGTTGAAATCGGGCAGACATCACCTGCAGGAGAAGATTTCTCAATGACGATCGATTTTGATGAAGAGAACCAGGCGGACAGTTTCAAGGATAGCATGGAATCCTACTACGAGGATTTCGACGTTGACGAGCATATTAAGATGTGGATAGAAGCCAAGAGAAGCGGAACAAGCGGAGTTCCTTCAACACGAGAACTTGTGAAGGATGCAGAAGCTATTGACAGCATGATATTGAAACTGTCGCAGGCTATGCAGAAAGTAAACATCCCGGTGTTGGTTGGCAGTTACACGCCGCCGGATGAAAACGGAGAAGGCGAGAAGATCGTCCGTGAGTTCTACAGACAGGGGCATATCTTCAAAGACGAAGATGCGTTTTACCACAGACCGGATGATTCGTGCTACATCCCGGAATTATCCGATACGGTTTACACGAGAAACAGCATCCTGCAGGAGTGCAACAATCAGACAGACCTTGCAGAGGAAGTTTTCGAGGCTCTTGATTGGCAGCACGTGAGCAGTCTCTTGGAAGATTGGTTCAGAAATGGAGAATTAGATACCTGCAAAGAATGCGGGAAGATGTTTAACTGCTACGGAGTAACGAAGTGCCCGTACTGCGGAGCAGATTATAAGGGAGGTGATGATTGATGGCTTACACATGGGACGGAATGAGAAAATTGACATGGAAGGAAGTCAAGGAGCTTCACAAGAAGGGCAAGCTGGCCGGATATTACAAATTGTACGAGGATGGAACGGAGGCGGTGATCGACAGTAATTACGATTTTATCGACGACGTCCTAGAACACCAGGAAAGAGGCGGTGAGTTCGGAGAAGAGATTGACACGGTAGACTTGGAAATGGCAGACGGCAAGAAAATAACAGCACCGGCGGTCGTGGACGTATCGGCACTCGGATGTATGGACGAGCTGGAATATGAGCTGTGGCACGTGATCGAGGACTATATGTTATCATTCGGAATCCGAACGATTGACGACGAGCCGGACTGGGCGACAGTAAAGGCGGTGCAGGAATGTATCTTAAATCAGTTTATAGCCGCAGGCGTCAATTTTAAGATATTTGATGATGCAACACAGGCTGAGATAGATAAAAAGCTCAGAGAGAAGGAGAACGAGGCAAATGGCAAATAAGAAAAACGAGAAGCTGGAAGTTGTGAAGGTAGCATTGGAAATTGTACTTACACAGGAAGATATTGACGACATTATGTGTGGAGCATTGGAAGGAGGCATAAATTACTGGTGCGACGAGGCGAAAGTGATGGGCGACTACCTCGGAGAGTACGGAAGCGAACAGATTGCAAGAGGCGGCAAGCTGAGACTGCATCTGCCGGAGCCGTTTGACAAAGACAATACAGAGTATTACGAGCTGGACTTAGAAAAATTCAAGAAGGGAGTTGAGCTGTGGGTGATAACACCGGTCGGTTGCAACTGCCTGGAACAGATCGACGGAAAGATCCGGTTCGATACCTGCGATGCGGACGCAATCGTATGCGATGCGATTATCCAGTATGCGTTATTTGGTGATGTGATTTTCGGTTAGGAGGCGAGATTATGGCAGCACTTGTGGTATTGGCATTCCTGGTATTTGTAGGACTGGGAAACAGAAAGTAGGTTAGAGCGATGAGCAAAGGAATTGTTACAGATTATTCGGAGATTTGCTTTATCTGCGGCAGACCATCGGAGGCCGAGCATCATTTGGTGTTCGGCACTGCTGGCAGAGAACTGAGCGAAAAGGATGGATTGAAAGTGCCGGTATGTAATAACTGTCACAATATGGGAGAAATCCTAATGAGAATACACGGGAACCCGATGGCAGAGAGAATGTCAAAGATTATCGGACAGCTGGTCTGGGAAAAGGAATACGCCTTGCAGAAGGCAGATGAATTTGCAAGGATTATCGATGAAGGCAGGGAGGAAGGCGAAGTAAAACAGATTATCCATAAGGGAGGTAGAGAAACCTTCCGGAAGAGATATGGATGTTCGTATCTGTAGAAAGGAGGAACCAATGGAGTACATGAGAACGCAGGCAAGCATAGAGAAGTTTGTCATTATCACAATGAGAGATGGGAGAAAGAAATATGTTGGCAGGAGGTATAGTTTCAAGATGGACTGCGGATACACAGTAAAGATAAACGAGGCAATGATGTTTGACGCGGAGAAACTTGCTGAAAGAAAGATGGAGGAACTGAGAATCAAAGGACAGATAGGGAAAGTAGTTAAGAGCTATGAATTGAAAGAAATTTTTTGATAGGAGGCGACGGATGATATACACAGTATTTCCAAAGCAAGAAGGAGAAATGCCACAGGATTTTCCGACATACTCGGATGCACAAGAGTATGGAGATGAAGAATTTGGCAGAGGCAACTATACGATTGAATCAACCATAGGAGAGTGCGTATAGGCAAAAGGAGTAATTATGACATTCAGAGAAAATGCGGCGGTATTGGAAACATACCTGCATAATATCCGGAACATAGAAGAGGTGCCACCTGGTCCTATGGAACTGGAAGCACTGGATGCGGCAATAGAGGTTATGAAAGCTGCAGTCGAGAATGTAGAGTACGGAGCATTTGCCTGGGACAAGCAGAGAGGTATGTTTGTTCAGATAGGCAGACCAGTACCAGTAAAGCAGTTGTGTTTGAACCGGTACCAGGAAAGAGTAAGAAACGGAGAGATACCGAGCTGGATTGATCCGGAGAAGTTCAAGATTTTGGAGAGAACGGTCGCAGAGATTGCAGGCGACTGGAAGGAGGCAGAGGATGAATAAAACAGTAAATTTATTTGTGTTAGCTGGATGCTGGGAATGTCCGGACGACATTGGAGTAACTGTGGTTGCGATTTCCAGTGACGAGAAACAGCTGATTGATAGACTGGATCAGATAGCAGACACCCAGGCAAAGGAGTATGTGAGCATTGAAGGTAGCATTCTGATGGAAGAGCATACAGACACTAGGTACGAAATCAGCGGAGGTATCAGCGGCAACGCAAGGTTCTACATCACGGAAGAGCCTGCAGTAATCAACGAGGCACTTATGGGCGAGATCAGCAGAGCAATGAGTAAGAACGACAGAACAGAGGATGTAAAGAATTATCTGCAGGGGTTGTTTGAAAACGGAAACCTGGATGAAGAAAAATACGAGGAACTGGTAGACAGCGAAGAGTTCCTGCAGAAGGCAGTCGAATTATTCGATAAGATGGAGGATTGCAACACGCCGTTCAATACAACGATGGAGTTGGCGGTAGACGAAGCAAGGAAGGAGATGGCAATATGAAGAATACATTAGGAGACTTGAATAACCACCTGTTCGCTCAGCTGGAAAAGCTGGGAGACGATGATCTGACAGGAGAAGAGCTGGAAAGCGAGTTAAAGAGAACCGACGCTATATGCGACATTAGCGAGCAGATTATCAAAAACGGAGACCTGCAGTACAAAGCGATGAAGCACATGGACGAGTATGGGTACGAAAGACAGAAGGCGGTTCCGGAAATGCTCGAAGTTCATGCGGGGGGGGCAAAACATAAATGAGAGGCTGGCCAGAAGAAGTGATCGCCTGGCTGCGTGATAATGTTCCAGGCAGAACCACAAAACAGGTTACAGAGCTGATAAATCAACAGAGGTTCGATAAGAAGTACGGAATGGTATTTTCCGATGCGGCGATAAAGGGTGCGAAGAACCGGTATGGCATAAAGAGCGGCACTACCGGCGGGGTTCCAAAAGGGTACTCACTAAAATATCCGAAGGAAATGGAAAGTTACATTCGGAGCATTGCGGTAGGGAGAAAGACAAAAGAAATTGCAGAACTGGTGTCAGCACATTTCGGAATAGAGTTCAGTGAGAAACAGTGCAGGGCATACAAGAAGAACCACGACATTATCAGCGGTGTTGACTGCCGGTTTGAAAAAGGACACGTTCCGGCAAATAAAGGAAAGCCAATGAGCCAGGAACAATATGAGAAGTGCAGGGCAACGATGTTTAAGAAAGGTCATGTCCCGGCAAACCACATGGAAGTAGGAGAGTACACACATACGACAGACGGCTATCTTATCCGAAAGGTTAAAGAAATCGGTCAACAATGGGAGCGGTTCGAGTTTGTCCACAGGGCAGTATGGGAAGAACACAACGGACCGGTTCCCGAAGGTAAGATGGTATCATTCCTGGACGGAAATAAGGACAACTGCAACATAGAGAACCTGGTGCTGATAGACAATGAAGAAAACCTGGAAATGAACAGAAGTCAGTTAAGGTTTACTGATCCGGAAAGAACAAAGACCGGTACGTTGGTAGCGAAGGCAAGAGTAATAGTCAGACAGAAGAAAAGGAGAAAATAGATGGAGATTAAAGCGGCGAATGCAGAGGAGACGATCCGCTGCATCCTGGACGAAGAGAAAATGACCCAGCAGGATTTAGCAGACAGAATGGGGATTACGAGACAGAACATCAGCCAGTCTCTCAACCGAAACGCTAAGAGTATGAGATACGATAGTTTCTCAAAGATGGTAGCAGCTCTCGGTTACGAGATTGTTGTAAAAAAACTTTGATAAAATACGCAAATTAGAAGTAAACCTATTGACAAATACGCAGTTGCGAAGTATAATATATACATAATCAAACAATACTTAAAGCGATGGAGGTAGTCGGTATGAAGGTTTTTAGAATGGTAGATGTTGAGAAGATAGAAAAGATGCTTGCGGATGGAAAGACAGTGGTTGTAGAGTGGCACACGCCTTACGAAGCAGGCAACAAGGTAGAGACAGTTAAGTATGTAAGATGGGATGGCTTGGTATTTACAACTGGTGACTGCGTTTACACAGGGATAGACAAACTGATCGACATTAGAGAGGCGGCATAGAAATTTTTTTACCTACAGAACTCGCAAATGAGTGTTTCATGTGAAATACAGCACGCAGATGAAAGGAGCGTATTTGTATGAAGGAAGTATTAAAGAAGTTGAGAAACTTAGAGGCAGAAATGGAGGAGGCAGAGAACCAGTCGGAATACTGGATGCAGGAAGAACACCTGAATATGGAAAAATCAGACAGTTACGAAGCCGAGGCAGACAGACTGTACGAAGAAGTGTATAAGCTGAGCAACCAGGTAGCGGATTTCATCGTAAGCCTCACTTCCGGTCAGATTGACAAGGTAATGGCAATGGCAATGATGCGTCAGAGAAGAGAAGATGTCGAGAGAATCTTGGAAGCAGCATAGGAGGTGAGCAGATATGATGAAGGCAGAATTTGAGGCAATGATCGGTAAATCAGTTACAGATGAAGAATACAAGGTTATCGAGGCAGTTTACACCTGGCATCCGGCAATCAATGACACGACAGGCAAGGATCAGATGAAAACTCTTTATACGCAGTTTGGACTTGGCGTAATTAGAGGGATGCTCCCGGTAGCAGAGAAAATGGAAAAGCTGGACGGAGAGAGAAAAAAGCTGCTGGCTCAGTTGGAGACAATAAAACGAAGAGAAGGATTTCTTGCTGTTGGTGATATGAAACTCGAGGAGACAATAGAAAAAGTCAACGAACTGTACATGAAAGCCAACACAGAGGAGCAGTTCGAACAGATGATGAAAAGCCTTGACGTAAGAGAAGAAGTAAAAAGCATGGCAAGAAAAGTAATCGGGTGTTAGGAGGTGAGTGGGTGTACGACTACGACGGAGATATGGGTTATTTTCAGAGACAGCTGGAAAAAGCCGGGATCAGCCAGGAAGAGGTTGATATGAATAACTACGCAGGGCTGACAGCAAGAGAGTTGCAGAGCATTGTTGACGGTGCGATTAAGACAAAGCAGATTAGAGAATCTAAGAAGGAGGCGTAAGGCTATGGCATTATTAGAGGTTAAGACAGAATGGGCAGTGTATAAGGATTGCTTCCTGCAGGTGGCAAGATACCAGGCAGATAACAACAGGGCAATCGAGATTTGGAACAACGAGGACGGACCTATTGCAAGAATCACGGTATGCATCGCAGGAAGCGGACTTGCAGAGGACGAGACAGTGATCGACACGAATAATTGCCCTTGGGCGATGGAGTTTATCAAGCAACACGGTTTCGGACAGGCTACCGGCAGAATGGTAAGAAGCGGTTACTGCACATATCCGGTAGTAAAGCTGGACATTGAGAAAATCGGTGAGTATTTGGAGGTGGCGTAATGGAAAGAGTGTATTTCAGCATCAATGAGGCCGGAGCAAAGACGGCAAACGATATGATGTCATTCAGCGAGTATAAGACCGGTAGCAAGACTGCTGGTTACAAGGCACAGGTCGATAAGGCATACGAGCTGGCAGAGAAGGTAATCGAGGCAAGACCGACCGAAGAGGAAAGAGTGTCGAAGCTCTGCGAGAGATATTCGAGACGACTGGCTCAGAACATCAACAAGGATATTCAGATTGGCATTATGTGTCCGTCGGTAATGATTTCCGGAGCAGGAAACTTCCCGGTCAAAAAGAAGGAAAAGCAGGTAGCGGCATGGGATAAGAACCATGAGGACTACAAAGAGGTTGAGGCAATCCTTGGAAAGATTGAGGCAATTTTTTATGGCAAGGACGTTATCAAGTCTGATGATGAGAACGCAATCGAGAAGCTGCAGGATAAGGTTGACGGATTGAGAGAGGACCAGGAGAGAATGAAGCAGGCCAACAAAGCAATCCGTATGAAGGATAAAGAAAAAGGCGATGCAACGCTGCATGACATGGGATATACAGACGAACAGATCGCCCAGCTGAGAGAACCGGACTTCTGCGGAAGAATCGGTTTTCCGGACTATATGCTGGCGAACAACAACGCCAATATCCGAAGATTGGAAGGAAGAATCAAGAGCCTGCAGAAAACGAAGTCCCAGGGAACACGGGAGAGCGAGAATAAGTTTTTCAAGGTCAAGGAGAATGTGGAGGCTATGAGAATCCAGCTGTTCTTTGAAGGAAAGCCGGAACCGGAGGTAAGAGATATTCTGAAAAGCAATGGGTTCAGATGGGCACCGTCGGTAGGTGCATGGCAGAGGCAGCTCAACAATAACGGGGAATATGCGGTAGAGAGAGTTATCAGAGAGCTGGAAGAAATGGAGGCGGCAGAGTGAACATGAAGTTAGAACCGAGAAAAGCTACAGACCGAAGCGGCTGGTTGTGTATGCCACTGGTGATGAACAGACCGGAGGGAAAGCCTGGTTGGAAAAAGGTACATTGCCCGGAATGCGGGACGCTCTGCTGGCAGAGGCAGGAGGATGCAGGAGTTGTTGAGGCATCACATCTTGACGGTGCGGTATGTACCAAGTGTGCATTAAGAAAGGCAGGTGATGTAGTGTGACATTACGAGATGCAAGCAAAGGAGTAGTTAAATCCGGAGGAGGAGTTTACAACATCGGGTTCAATGGTGGAGATGAGACACAGTTTGACGCTCAGAACCTCAAGGAATTGCAGGAGTGCTGGTCAGAGTTCTGTAAGGATGAAAAAATCAGTCCCGGATGCGTTGATTACGTGGAAAGGGTGAGTTAGTGGAAGTTCTGACAAGAGCCATAGCAAATGAATACAGAGACAGGGCATTACTCCTGCCGTCAAACGGACTGCAGGACATTGGAGAAAGAAGAAAGTTGCGGGAAGAGCTGCAGGCCAGGTGCAATCTGACAGAGTTGCAGGCGGTGAATATCATAAATGGTTTTCACGTCCCGGACTATGTGAGAATTGCAGAAGTAAGAGCAGCAAAGGAGGCAGAAGAACATGAGAATTGAGAAAGAAGGATTTGTGTTACACTTGGAAGGAACATGGTGCGAAATCTCGAATAAGTACGCTGTTTTGGAAAGCGGAGATGTAGCAGTAAATGAAGAGGATATTCCTGCAGGGTTTGCAGAAAAGAAATTGGATCGCTATATCGAAACGCACAAGATCAGAGGATATGGAAAGGTTGACGGATGCGTAAAGAGAGTTGCGTGCGACGAAAGAACGAAGGAGTACATTCAGTTGCAGGCAGTAAAGCTGGACGATGATACATACATGGTGCAGGAGTTTGATAATGAGCTGGTATTTATGGGTGAGTTATGGAGCGGATGCAAATATCCGGATGAAGTGCTTGACTGGATGAAGAGCAACTATGAGATTGAGAGCTGTCTGACCGCAGAGGTGTATCGTAGCAGTTTAGGAGATTGCACGAATAACGGCATATCTTCTTACGCAAGAGAGTTGTATATCCTGGACACACAGAAAGGTCCTTTTGAGCCGGACGACATCAGACAGTGCGTGTATATCGAAAAGCGTGAGATTATGGGACGGGAATATGTTGACTGCAAGCCTGCATACTGTCGGAAACGCTGGTATATGGCAGGCGGCAATATTCTTTACACATCAGACAGCAGATTCAAACAGATTACCGGGATCAGCTACCCGATTGCTATTCACGACAGATACGAAGGGAGGTAGGAGATATGGTAATTGTCGGGTATTATGCACATGGCAATAAGCATTATGTAGCTTTCAAGGACGAGACAGATGTGAAGGACAGATTTATGATTACGGACGGATTCCACGACAGACCGGTTACGGAAAGAAACCAGGGAAAGTATGAAGGGTACGTGAAAATCGACAAAGCAGAGTGCAATATCAAGAAGATTATCGGCCGTATTCGAGGCACAAGACCATGGCATCCGCTTCTGCGATTGCTGCAGAAGGAAGCAGGGTAAATTTTTTTTACCATAAAAGCTCGCAAATGTGAGCGTTGGAAATATAAAATTCGCAATATGCGGTATTGGCTAAGAGATTAAGGAGGACAGGCAATGGAAGTTAAAGGAATCGTAACTATTGGATTGGAGCATATCCACCCACACCCGGATAATCCGAGAAAAGATCTCGGAGATTTGACAGAGCTGGCAGAGTCCATTAAGAAGAATGGAATTATGCAGAATTTGACGGTAATTCCGAAAGAAGGAGAACCGGGAGAATACATCACAATCATCGGTCACAGACGAAGTGCGGCGGCTAAGCTGGCAGGCGTTACAGAGGCACCCTGCAGGGTTGTAGAAGGCATGACAGACAAAGAGCAGATGTCAACGATGCTGGAAGAAAATATGCAGCGTAATGATCTGACGATTTGGGAACAGGCCCAGGGATTTCAGATGATGCTTGACTTGGGAGAAACGGAGGACACAATCGCTGAAAAGACCGGCTTTAGTAAGAAAACAATCAGACACCGCTTGAATATCGCAAAGTTGGATTCCAAGACGCTGATGGAGAAAGAGAGACAGGACGGCTACCAGCTGTCGCTTACGGATTTGTACGAGCTGGAAAAGATCAAGGACGTAAAGACCAGGGACAAGATTTTGAAGGATTCCACAGATTCGAGAGATTTGGCAAGAAGAGCAATCAACGCTCAGAAGGAGCAGAAACGCCAGGAAAACATGAAGTTGTACGTGGCAATGATGAAGAAACTGGGATTAAAGAAAGCTCCGAAGGAAGCGGACAGTGAGTTTTACACGGATAAGTGGGAACGCATGAAGGACTACAGCCTCGACAAGGAGCCGCCTAAGACAATGAAGTTCGAGGACAATGGCGAGCCGATGTTCTACCTGGAAAGATATGGAACATTGTACGTGATCCGTAAGAAAAAGAAGGAAAAGAAGGTGCTTACGCCGGAAGAGGAAGCCAAAAAGCAGAATATGCGTAACAAGAAGCAGATCAAGGCAATTCTGAAAGAGGCTGCCAATACGAGAAAGGCGTTCGTCGAAGGCATTTTATCCGGAAGAATCCCGAAGGTGACAGACGAAAGCAATATTGAGGCAGAGCTATTCGAGCAGATGATGGATTGGGAGACATTCACAGGTCATAACGAGCTGATTAAGTTCTTTGTTGGGTGCGAGGTTTACAATGCGACGGAAGAAGAAAAAGAAGCAGCACGTAAGAAAATGCAGGGACTCAGCGTACTGCAGAAACTTCTCTGCCTGGTATCCGCAATGGTCGCTGACGCAGATTTGGTTGAGTGGAATTACACATACAACACGGTCAGAGGTGAGAAGGTGAAGGCGTTCTACGGAATACTGGAACAGTACGGCTTCCAGTTTCCTAACGACGAAGAGAAGGGCGTGGTTGAAGGAACCAGCGATTTATATGTAAAGAAAGAAGGTGCAAAGTAGCATGAAGAGAGGACAGATTTACTACGTCAGAAGCAATTACAGAGAAGAGGGAAGTGAGCAGCGGGGGGGCGCCCAGCAGTTATAGTATCAAACGATAAGAACAATGCGAACAGCAACACGGTCGAAGTGGTATATATGACGACCAAACCAAAGACCGACCTTCCGACTCATGTATATATTGAGTCAGCACTTAGACCATCAACACTCTTGTGCGAGCAGATTTCCACGGTTTCGGAGGAAAGAATTGGAGAGTGGATTGGAGAGCTGACAGAAAGCGAAGTGCAGGATTTGGATATTGCCCTGGCGGTTTCGTTAGGAATGAAGTGTGGGCCAGGGCAGTTAGATACGGACACATTAGAACATTTGAATAATCTGCAGGCGGAACTCGACAGAACCAAAGCCGAGCTGAGGGAAGCAAAGAGTGGTCCGGACTATAAGCTGTTATACGACCAGCTGATTGAGAAAATGCTCAGCAGATAGAAAGGAGACACGAGATGTACCTACTGGAAGAAGATTTGAAATTTCCAAAGGACAGTTTCAAAAGCATGAAGTACCAGCCGTATGAGATGAAGCCGTCATTCTCTATGGTAAGAGTATATCAGTGGTGGAATTATTGGTACGGAGAGGTTTACATATCATTCAGCGGCGGACTGGATAGTACAGTCTTGGCGTACATAGTGTGCCAGGCGTACAGAAAGTATAAATTGACCGGTAAAATTCCCTTGGTGTTTGCGGACACAGGGACGGAATTTCCGGAAATCAGAGAGTTTGTTAAGACATATACGGAATGGCTCAAAGAGCAGTTCCCGGAACTCGATATTGAGTTGGTAGTGATCCGGCCGAAGCATAGTTTTAAGTGGGTGTGTGAAAACAAAGGATTTCCGATTACAAGCAAAGATACAGCAGGAAAGATTAGGAAACTGAGACATGGAAAGCTCAGCGAGAAATACAGAAACTACTTGCTCAACGGAGATAAGAGAGGAAAATTCGGAATGCTGGCGAAGAAGTGGCAGTATTTGACGGACACGGAACGGATGCCTGCAGACATTTCGGAGTATTGTTGCGAGGCACTAAAAAAAGAACCGTTCAAGAGGTATGTCAAGGAGACAGGCAGACAGCCATTTATCGGCATAACACAAGACGAGAGTTTCAGAAGAGAGAACCAGTACAACCACACGGGATGCAATGTGTACGACGGTCACACAATAAAGAGCCAACCTATGGGATTTTGGCCGAAGAATGAGGTTATCCAGTATGCGGTAGAGCAGTGCATTCCGATCTGCAGCGTGTATGGAACGCCATACCAGGACAAGAAAGGCAACTGGTACTTTACAGGAGAACAGAGAACCGGCTGTTGCGTGTGTGGCTTCGGGTGCCACTTAGAGCCGGTGCCGAACAGATTGCAGCGGTTGAGAACATCCGATAACGATAAGCACAGGAGAATGTGTGAGGGCTGCCTGCAGATAAAAAATCACGGCATGACATATGAGCAGGCGTTGAATTACGCAGGAATACCAACGGAGGAGGTGCAGGAAGATGAATAGCAGGCCGGAGATCACGGCGATGTTGTCGCTATCAATCCAGCGGCACATCTGCCCGGACAATGATCCGAGAATTTACTGGGCCAGGGAAGTGACTTTCGACTACGCCTCCACGAATGCGGTGCGAGTGGATTTTATGAAATTCAAGCCGGTAAACAATACAGTGTCCGGCATAGAGAAGGGAGACTTCTACTGCTATGAGGTTAAGTCCTCGGTAGATGATTTCCATTCAAAGAACGGTCACAACTTCCTGGGTGACTACAACTACTACGTGATGCCGGAAGAGGTGTACGAGCAGGTAGAGAAAGAGATTCCGTACCAGGTTGGTGTATATGTTCCGGATGGAATGAACTACCGGGGCGAGTGGTACGACCTCAAAGCAATCAAGAAGGCAAAGAGGAAAGATAGAAGCAGGCCAGTATCAGAAATGCTGTTGATGATGTTCCGGTCTGCAGCACGAGATAGAAAGAAGGCGTTGAGCGATGGACATTAAAAACAAAAACGAATTAAAGAGAAGGATAGACCTGTTCTTGCATGACTTCACGCCGGAAGAATATAAAATCAACGAAGAGTTTTGCAAGGAAACCATGAGAATGATGGCTGATTTTATCGGCCACGTAGATAACAGACTGGATTCGGCGAATGCCAAAATTATGGCCGGAAGGAAGAGAGAAAACGAACTGGCAGAATACATCCTCAAAGAGTGTCATTTCTGCCCGATCCCGGTTGAAGTTAAATGCCAGTATGGTTTCAGAGAGAACGGATGCAAGAAGTGCTTATTGAAACATACGGAATTGCTAGATAAACCAAGGGAGGACTGACGTATGGTGGTGAATGCAAAATGCAATTCCTGCAAAGAACCTACGAAATACGTGGCAGGGTTCTTCGATGGACCAAGGGGCAGGCGTGGATGCCTGTTTGATTGCAAAAATGAGCAGTGTGAGATTTATCAAGTGAAGAGATTTACAGAGTCGGAGGCAGTCAAGGAAAGAATTAAGATTCAGAACTTGAACAGTCAGAAGGGAATGTATGCAGGCTATATTGCAGCACTGAGGAAAGATGCCAAAATAACAATGATGAAAATGTCGCAGATCGCTGGATGCAGTCCTGCAGAGTACAGTTCCTACGAGCATGAACGGAAAGAGTTCGATCCGGAAATATACCGGAAATGCGAAAAATATCTGAAAAAGAAGGAAGGTGGAGGGCGATGCTGACGCTACCAATAAAAAAAGTGGTTTGATATGATTGTCTACGGAGAAAAGAAAGAAGAGTATAGAGAAATCAAACCATATTACGACAGCCGGTTTATGAATGCGTTCGGTTTTCTCCTGGTAGGCGGACAGATGGTATATGGAGAGGCAGCACCGGAAGAAATCCGGAAGCCGTGGCCGGTACTAGTAGTATTCAGAAATGGGTACTCGAAGGATTCGCCGGAAGTTGTTTGCAAATGCACCCTGCAATTTGGAAAAGGCAAGCCGGAGTGGGGTGCGGAACCCGGCAAACTATACTATGTGTTAAAAATAGAAAAAGTGGAGGAGGTAAGAAATCATGTGTTACTGGGATGATGGAGATTATTTTGAGCCAAGCGAATTTGACGAGAAAATCGAAGAGTTAAAGAATGAGCTTAGAGAATCGGTAAAAAAGGAAATCAACGATGAAATCGAGAAACTGCGTAAAGAGAATAAGGAACTGCAGGGTATTAAGAGAAACTTCGAGTCAGTGAAGAAAGACTTTGAGAGAAAGAAAGATGAGTGCGACAGGGCGATACGGAATGCAGAAAGCAAAGCCAAGCAAGCCAGGTTGAAAGAGTTAATGGAACATTTCAAGGTTACTCTTTGGGCGGTAAGCTGGGACTATCGGTATAAAAAGAAATGCGATAAGTGCGACAAAAACAGAAGAATCCAGGTAGCATTGCCGTCCGGGAAAACCGTGGACGATGAGTGCAGCTGCAGAGTGAGCAAGAAGGTGTATTACCCAAAAGAGAATGTGCTATACGAATTAAGCGAGAGAAATAGAGAGTTCATGGCATGGTACATGGCGAAAGGAGACAGAGGAGAAGAGTATTTTGTTGGAGGCCCACGTGCTGAATATGCGAAGGTAGTAGTGGATCACAATAAGGATTTCAAAGAAATAGAGACAGAAGAATTGAGAAAAGTATTCTTCACAACAAAGGAAGAGTGCCAGGCATTTTGTGATTATATCAATGGCACAGAAGTTTTGGGGTACGATTACAATGTTGAAGGTCAGCCGGTTGTGCAAAGAGAGGAGACGGAGTAGATGAACAAGGTAATTTTAATGGGTCGCCTTACACGTGATCCGGAGGTTAGATATTCCCAGGGAGAGCAGGCTACGGCAGTAGCTCGCTACACCCTGGCGGTAGATAGAAGAGGAAGAAGCCAGGAGAACTCAGCAGATTACATTCAGTGCGTTGCGTTTGGCAAAGCGGCTGAATTTGCTGAGAGATATTTGCATAAGGGAACGAAGATTGTACTGACTGGAAGAATACAGACTGGCAGCTACACCAACACGGACGGTCAGCGAGTATATACGACAGACATTGTTGCGGAGGACCAGGAGTTCGCTGAGAGCAAAAACGCAGAGAGCAGTAACGTAGGAGGCTATAACACACAGCCTGCACCGGCACCACAGTCGGGGAATGATGGATTTATGCCTGCAGGAGACGACAGCGAGCTACCGTTTGTATAGGAGGGCGAAGGATGAAACAGTACACATTGAACAGAAAAACATATAAGGATGTTAAGAGAATGGATCATCAGCAGATGGATGCATTCTGCAAGAATTTATACAAGGCAGGCCATGCGGACGGTATGAAAGATGCGGAAGGTTTGACCGAGAATGAAGTGAGAGAAGTTATCCTGGGCGTGAAGGGCATCGGGCCAAAGAAGGCAGAGGATATTGTGAATGCTCTGACTGCAGCACAGAGAGAAAGGAGTTAGTTGACAAATGGATAAGAGTAAAGTATATTTAGAAGTGCCGGAGTTCACTGGCGAAAATGTACCGGTGGCAGTAGCGGCAAGAGTAATGAAAAAGGATCAGCAGTTTATACGCCAGGGCATTATCCTTGGATTTCTGAAATTCGGAGTTGCTTTCAAGAAGGAAGGGAGCAGCCAGTACGATTACTACATTTCCCCGATGAAGTTTTGGGAAGAGACAGGTTTTGTGTATGCCGGAGACGAATGCTAAATAAGCCGTGAGAAGTGCTGAATAGGTATAAAAATTGATGAATAGGAAACATACAGGTAACAAAAACGCCGATGCGTGCGATAAATAGACACTTCACTGTTTAGATTCAGGAAGCTGCTGACAACGGCAAGTTCTAATTATTAAAAGTCAAAAACATGCACAAAAGCCGCAGTCTCAAGGGATTGCGGCTTTTTGATACCATGTATAGGTTGATACGCAATGTCAAAAAAATAAAAGGTTCGAAGACCACATGGTTTGTCAGAGTGGCAATGTACATGAAAGGGGGCAATGCATATATTATGTTGTTTAAATTAGGAATATATTTTATTGCAATAGGAATTGTAAAATTTATCATATATTTTATTAAAAAGATGGGAATAAAAAATGCCGAAAGGTAATCGGTCAGTACAGACAAGGCAAGTGAAAAGTACAAGTAAGTCAGACTGCTGCAATTTCTGAATTGATGAGAGAATTCATAGAAAAACATAAATAATTTTAAGTCCGTTACTTTTTGAGTAGCGGATTTTTTAATAAAGACTATTGATATATTGTGAATTGTATGTAGGTAAAATGGATTATGGTATACCTGTAAATTATATAGTTGATATAAAGATTGTTAAATTACAGTAAAAGTTATAATAAAGGAAAAATAAAAGATTAAGTTGGTTTCTATAAATTTAAAGGGAGATATTAATAATGACGGGGTTAAAAACACAAGAATCGAAAGAGTTTGTTGCATTTTTTAAAATTGTTCAGGCGGAGGCATTGAAAGAAAATAAACTCTTTTTTTTAGATGCCGGAGATGGGAGAGATATAAATCTTCCTGGAATATCAGGGGAAGATTTAATGGGATGGCTAATTCCTATCGATATGGCTGATGATTTTAAAAAATATTGGCTGTTAGATGATGTAAATGATGATTGGAGCGATTATTTTATGTTTGCAATTTGGGAAAAAGATGATGATGAAATAAAAATAAGATTTGAATGATGAAATCATATGCTTGTATAAATCAAAATTTATTAAAAAAATAAATTGTCAAACTGGCATTATCAAATTGTTTTAAAATGGCAATATACACATGTCACATATTCTGTTATTCTCAATAAAAATTTATTAAAAGACAAGGAGAGAATTATGGAATTACAACAGACAGAAGTGAAAAATGGAAAAGAAGGATTGCATATTAATGTTGCTCAGATGTGTGTTACAGCTGTATTAATGGCATTGACATGTGTTGCAACAATGGTGGTTCAGATTCCAATACCACTTGGATATGCACATCTTGGTGACAGTGTTATTTTAATCAGTGCTTATTTTTTCGGACCGGTTGTCGGAGCATTAGCCGGAGGAATCGGTTCAGCTATGGCGGATATTTTGACAGGCTATGCAATATGGGCGTTACCTACACTTTTAATTAAGACTATTATGCCGGTTATTGCATGTGCATTTTTCAAAAATAATGTACAGAGGTGCAAGGTATTTTCTATAAGAGGAATTGCAGGTGCTGTTGTTACACTATTATTTATGACTGCAGGATATGTTTTCTTTGGCGGAATTTTATATGGAAGTGCTGCGGCAGGAATTGCATCGGCACCTGGACTGCTCCTTAAATCAGTTGTGAATCTTGCAGTATATCTTTTTGTTGCATTTGGAATTTCCAAAGTTAAAAAATTTAATTAAATAATAAATAATACTATTAATATAAAATAGCTTGCATACTCATAATATATATGATATAAATATACTATGAGTATGCATATTTATTATTAGGAAAGGAAAAAGCATCGATGTAAATGGTTTTTATTGAAAGATAAACAAAAAGAAACAAATTCTTATAACAACATTAAAGTTGTTAGTCATGACGCTTTGCCAAATTATGAAATGGCATTGCAGTCTCTTAGAGATAACTCATCTAGCAGATTAATGTATGAGTATCTTATGTCTGATGAAGAATGGTATGAACATTTTGTTGGTTTCCTTGCCGGTAAAAAGACGTTGCCGCTTTTATATGATCCATTTTTTAAAATAATATTTAATCCAATTGAAGAAAGAGCTAGGCTTTCTGAACTTGTAAGCTGTATTCTTGGACAGCATGTAACAGTGATTGAAGTATTTCCAAATGCAAATTCAGCATTTTTGAATTCTTTTGTAATAATGGATATGGTTGTAAGACTTGATGACGGAAGTATTACTAATATTGAGATACAAAAGGTTCCGTATGACTTTCCGGCGGCAAGAATTACATGTTATTCGGCTGACCTTGTTTTAAGACAGTTCAGAATGTTGCAGGGTATGACAAAGAAAAATGAAAATGATGAGTATATGGAAAAATTATCAAAAAAAAGGTCATATGCTAATATGAAGAAAGTACATACTATTATATTTTTTGAGAAAAGCAGTAAGTCACTTAAAAGCCACATAGACAAAAGGTTATATTTTCATGTTGGAAGGATAAAGTTTAACACGAATATCAAAATGAAGCTTTTGCAGGAATATCACTTAATTAGCCTTGACACGTTCAAAAAATACAGATATTCTGACATCATAGAAGGGCGTATAGATTCAGTCGATTTTGACTGTGATGACTCACAGTATGAAATTGGATTGACAGAAAAAATGAGGGCTGACAGGTTAAAGTATCTTTCACTTTTTTGTGCTGAAACACCAGATGAGATTAACAGACTTGTGTAGCTTTTTCCGGATTTATATGCTATACGCCAGAAAATAAATGAATATCTGACACGATCCGAGGAGGTGCTGAACATGTTTTCAGAAGCGTTAAGAATATTGGATAATAATACAGCAGAACTTATGGCAGACAGGTATAAAGCTGAATTAGAGGTTGCGAATAAGAAAGCGGAGAGATGGAAAGCAGAAGCAGAGAAAAGAAGAGTACAAGCAGAAGCAAGAATAAAAGAACTTGAGGCCCAGATAAAAGAACTTGAGCTTCAGTATGAAAAATTGAAATAATAAGCATAAAAATATCCCCATACCAGACATGCATGGAATTGTCCGGTATGGGGATTGATTTAAGAAAAAATTCTTAAATTGTATTAATCAGATAATGCTGATTACTGGAGAAGTGAAAGAACACCCTGGTTAGACTGATTAGCCTGTGCAAGCATAGACTGACCTGCCTGAGCAAGAATATTGTTCTTGCTGTAATTAACCATTTCCTGAGCCATATCTGTATCACGGATACGAGATTCAGCAGATGTTGTATTCTCAACAACATTGTCTAAGTTAGCAATTGTATGCTCAAGTCTGTTCTGAACAGCACCGAGTGTTGAACGCTGTGAAGATACCTTTTGAACAGCTTCTGCGATACGATCGATAGCAGCAGTAGCATCATCTTCCGTATCAACTTTAAGACCTTTAACGCCGATACCTGCAGCACTCATAGATTCAATATTGACTACAATCTTATTGTCTTCGGCTGAGTCAGCACCAACATGAAGACTGAAAGAGATAGAACCATTGACTGGTGTGCTTTCAGTAAATGATACAGATTGACCTGCAGTAGCACCTTTGGCAACTTCAAGAGTTGTTTTATTAGTAACTCCGGTATCAGCGGCTGAACTTGTAAAGTATTTATCAGCATCTGTTTTTCCATCTGCTTTTTTGCCAGCTGCAACATTTTCAGCAGATACTTCTTTTCCATCTGCATCATAAAGCTTTGTTACGTATGCATAGTGTTCACCTTTAACAGCCAAATGATCATCATCTTGATTGCCATCTTTATCTTCTGTATATATTTTCTCGCCTTTAGCTAATGCTTCTTTTAATGTGGCAGAAGTAAGTGCTGTAGTACTACCTTTTATGTATAAAGGTGTATTATTATCAAGAGCATAACCAGACTTCATAAAAGTAGCTTTAGTTGTTTTTGTAGCATCACCCTTTAAAAGATATGTTTCATTGAACTTTGTTGTCTCAGAAACTCTGTCGATTTCAGATGAAAGCTGGTCGATTTCGTCCTGAATAGCCTTACGGTCTGTCTGTGAGTTAGTACCGTTAGAAGACTGAACTGCAAGTTCGTTCATTCTCTGAAGCATTGAGTGAACTTCTGTTAAAGCACCTTCAGCTGTCTGAACAGCAGAAACACCATCCTGAGCGTTAGAAGAAGCCTGTGTAAGACCTTTAATCTGCTTTCTCATCTTTTCTGAAATAGAAAGACCAGCTGCGTCATCTGCTGCACGGTTAATTTTATAACCAGAAGATAACTTCTCTGTTGACTTTGACTGTGCTGATGTTGTTACATTAAGCATTCTGTTAGCATTCATTGCTGATAAATTGTGTTGTACTACCATAGTGTGTACCTCCGTGTTTAATAAAATTTTATTTTCAGGGACTCCGTTCCCTGAATTTGAACCCTGCCATCTGTTACATAAGTGCTATGCAAAATGATGTGGCAGATATATAATAGACAGTGTTACCATGCCAACACCGAATATTATCTGTTGCGGTTGTCTTTATCCTCTTTGATAAGACGGCGGATTTTTGTGAGTGTTTCCGGTGAGAGATTTGACTCAGCATAGTAGGGCGATATGAAACGTGAATTTTCGCCATCGTTTGCGGCACTGTTTTTCGCCAGTACTTTGCTTCGTACAATATTAAGTTCCTGTGGAGCATCTATTAGTAGATGTATGTTTCCGTTGGAACCGCCGGAATATACGACACGGATGTCTTTTCCAATGTCGATAAACTCACCCGGTTTGATTGTGAGCTTTAACAAATTAACCTCCTTGTCTATGCAACAAACTGTTTTAAAATGTTGCATCCCTGATTCAAGGGAGGTAAACATATGAGTACATCACAACCAATAAGAGACACGCAGGATTTAACAGCACTTAGGGAGTTTTATCTGAAAGATGAGCCAAACATGAGAAATTATGTTTTGATTTGTCTTGGGGTTAATTCGGCACTAAGGATAAGTGATTTATTGGAATTGAAGTGGAAGGATGTATACAATTTCAAGGATGAAAATTTCAAGAAACATCTTATTACTTACGAGAAAAAGACAGGCAAGGAAACATGGATTGCGATAAATGAAAATGCAAGAAATGGTTTGCAGGAATACATGAAGTTCCTGAAAAAGATTTCCGGTGAGGATTATATTTTTAAAGGAAAAAATAATGGTGGACATCTGAGCCGTTCCCAGGCATTCCGAATTATCAAGCATGCGGCGGGAGAACTTAATCTGGAAAATGGAATAAGCTGCCATTCTATGAGAAAAACATTTGGTTATTATGCGTGGAAATGCGGAACGCCGCCGGCAGTTCTTATGGATATATACAATCATTCATCATATGAGATAACGAAACGTTATCTGGGAATAAAGCAAGATGATAAGGATTCAGTGTTTCTTAATGTGAACTTATAATGCTTATTAAAAGAAAATAATAAATTAAATTAATATTTATACTAAAGTATTTAAAATGTTGGACGATATATGTTATGTAATCAAATAAGGGATGCAACAATTTAAAACAAATTGTTGCATCCTTTTTAGTATGTGAAAATTTGAAAACATTATACTTGTATTAGACAAGCACAGGTGGTAAAATAAACAATAGTGCTTATCTAAAGATAAGGTGGATTTGGTGTGAAAATCACATAAAAAGATAAGCTTTGAATCAAAATTAAAAGTTTTAAGGAGATAATTTATATGTCAGGACATTCAAAATTTGCGAATATTGCACATAAGAAGGCTGCTAATGATGCGGCAAAGGGAAAGATTTTTACAAGACTTGGTAAAGAAATCATGGTTGCTGTAAAAGAAGGCGGCCCTGATGTGAATAACAACAGTAAATTAAGACAGGTTGTTGCAAAGGCAAAAGCTTCAAATATGCCTAATGATACAATCGACAGAGCTATCAAAAAAGCTGCCAGCAGCGATATGACAGATTATGAATCAGTTACATATGAAGGATATGGTCCAAATGGTACAGCTATCATCGTTGAAGCACTTACAGATAACCGTAATCGTGCAGCTTCAAATATCCGTAATGCATTTACAAAGGGTGGCGGTAATGTCGGTACACCAGGCTGCGTATCATTCATGTTCGATAAGAAAGGACAGATGATTGTGGCAAAAGAAGAGTGTGACAAGGATGCTGATGAGCTTATGATGATGGCGCTTGATGCAGGTGCAGAAGATTTCAACGAGGAAGATGACTGCTATGAAATCACAACAGCACCGGATGATTTTGATGCTGTAAATGAAGCACTCACAAATGACGGAATTACATTTGCCTCAGCAGAAGTTACAATGATTCCTCAGACATATGTAGAGCTTACATCAGAAGATGATTTGAAAAAAATGCGTCGTATCCTTGCACTTCTCGATGAAGAAGATGATGTACAGAATGTATATCATAATTGGGATGAGCCAGATTCAGATGAAGAATAAAAAATATAATAATAGTAATTTTTTTGCTGTGTACTAAGGAGTTGGTACACAGCTTTTTTTAATGAAGCGGACAGCCGATATATGATTTTTTAAAAACTAAAAAATACCGAAAAAGCACAAAATACTATTTATTAAAAATAAAAATAACTATAAGAAGTTTATAAATGTAAAATTTCATACCTTTCGTTGCAAATCAGATACCGTTCATTACAAGCCTATTGAAATGTTTTTTTTAATGAGTTAAAATTCTTATATGGTGCAGAAATACAGAAAGGAGGACAATGCGATGACAGGAAAAAACAGCAGCAGAAAAAGTGTTAAAGTTGTTAAAACTGTTTTAGAGGCAGTTTTAAAAATTGATGCCAACACAGCATCAAGCTGGATAGCATATCAGCCAGAGATGCCATCTGAAATTAAAAAATTTAAGAAGGTAAGATAATTATGCAAAAAATATTGGGAAAAATATCACAGTGGCTTGCGGATGAAAATGTCATAGAACAAAAAGATAAGGGATTATACGAGTATGCATTGAAATCTGTATTAATAACTATTTGTCCTATTGTTGCGGCTTTGGTAATAGGCAGTCTTATGGGCATGATAAAAGAAGCGGTACTTCTTATTATACCATTTATGATAATCCGCAGATTCAGCGGAGGTTATCATACAAAGAATATATGGACATGCCTGATTCTATCATGCGGACTTATAGCAGGATTTACATATTTGTCCCAATATATAGATAATAAGTGGATTATTTCATTTATCACAGCAGCAGCTTCAATTGAACTGATGGTTCTAGGTCCGGTTGATTCTGTAAATTACAGATTGACATATGATGAAAAACAGTATTTTAAGAAAATATTAATTGTGTTGATTTTCTTAGCTGACGTTGCCGCATTGGCAGTGTTTTCATCTGGTTTTTTCAGATATTCAGTCTGTATTATGCTGGGAATAATTCTCACATCTGCACTTCATCTGCTTCGTGTGTTGCAGCAGTTTTTTGCAAAAACGGAATTTATGAACGGAGAGTCCAGATAAATGTTATAGTCCACAATTATCTTGAAACGTTTTTATGAGGTTGATATATCAGGAGGGGATGAGAGGATTATAATTATAGAGCGGGTACAAATATATACATGTAAAATGCATTCTTTCATAGAAATTATGATTGAATGCATTTTTTTATAAAACACTTTTATTTTTATTAAATAAATGGTAATATATAATAAGTTAAATTTAGTGAAATAGAATAATGGCTGGTGGTGCATATGAAAATAGTTGGGATACAGGCTGGAGCGGCTATAGTTATGCAGATTAGCATGAATGGACAGACGATAGAACTTCCTACTGTAAGTGTTACAGTGCAGGATGGTGCTCTTGTGACAGAGGCGATAAGAGTTAATGGCAAACTTCTGGGATTGGATAATAGTGCAATTCATGTTAATCTGATGTGTATTAGAGAAAATAAAGCTCCTATTATATTCAAAAATGTGAAATGTACAATGATTACATATAATCAGAAATTACATTACAAAGTTACAGCTTTTGCCGAGGGGTTTGAAAATAACAGAAGAGAAGCTTTCAGGCTGTATGTTGGCTGTGGTGGTATTGCACAGCTTGGTCTCAATAAGAGTGCTGCCAAAGTGCTTGTAAAAGATGTGAGTGAGACCGGTTTTTCATTCCTTTCAGAAAAAGAAATAGAGTCTATTCTTAATATGCCTGTAAGGCTTGTTTTTAATGACATGGAATATAATATCAGCCTTATGGGAATTATTGTAAGAAAAGTAAAAATAGATGAACAGAAGTATCTGTATGGATGCAGGCTCAGTGTTACAAATAATCAATTGTCAAGATATATCAATGATAAACAGCGTCAGAACATGGCTAATGGAAGACAAAGTATATCTGATAAAGAAAAGGGTAAGATAGTTGCGGCATTGTCGCAGGAAGAAGATGCACCGGCAGGAAATGTTAGAAGAAGCAATAATACTTTACTTTTAAAAGGGGAGAAGAAGCATAGAGTAACCAATTTTTCAGGTAAGCGTGAAATTGATAATGTTGACAGGGATGAAAGAAGAAAAGTATTTAAGAATATGTATTTAGGAAAGAGGGTATAGGTAAGATGGATTCAAAGCACTTAGATAGTATGGAAAAGATGAAAAAACGCAAAGAGGTTAAGTTTGAAAAAGCAAAAATATGCCCTTTTTGCGGTAACAATATGAAATATGTATACGGAGAAATGTATGAATGCCCTGGATGTGGCAGAAAAGAGCCTACAGATTTTGGAAAGGTTAGAGATTTTCTTGATACAAATGGTCCACAGCCTGCAATTGTCATAGCTGACGCAACAGGTGTAAGCCTTGATGTTATTGATGGATTTTTAAAACAGGGGCGAGTTGAGATACCTGATGGCTCAGACGTATATATTAAGTGTCAGAGATGTGGAACTGATATAAGATACGGTCGTTACTGCCCGGAATGTATGATGAAGATTGCAAAAAATATCGGACAGGCAATGTGGTCGCCTGATTTGGGAGAAAAACCTCATAATAAACCGGATATGGCAGGACGCATGCACAGTATTGGAAGAGAAGATGAGAAACATCGTCGGTTTGGAAGACAGGAAACTACGAGTAAGCTGGATGGTAATACAAAACTTCATATAAGAAAATAAAAAAGAAAATAAAAAAACGGATTTTGAGATGTGTGCTTAACACCGATACTCAAAATCCGTTTTTTATTTTAGATAGCTATAAATATATTTTATAAATCAAATCCGAAATATCTTACAGCATTGTTGTATGAAATACCTTCAACAATCTTCTTTAATGCTTTTTCATCGTTTGGATATTCGCCATTTTCAACCCATCCGCCGATTAATTCACACATGATTCTTCTGAAGTATTCATGTCTTGTATATGAAAGGAAGCTTCTTGAGTCTGTAAGCATACCGATGAAGTTGCCTAAAAGACTTAAGTTAGCAAGACTTGTCATCTGATTTGTCATACCAACTTTATGGTCATTGAACCACCATGCAGAACCCTGCTGAATCTTACCTACTGCCTTAGAATCCTGGAAACATCCAATAACAGTACCGATAGCTGCGTTTACTGAAGGGTTAAGAGAGTAGATGATTGTCTTTGGAAGTTCGTCTGTGCTGTTTAATGCATTTAAGAACTGAGCCATTTCAGCTGAGCAGTCATAAGTGTTGATGCAGTCATATCCTGTATCAGGACCGAGCTGGTTGTATCTTAATACGTTGTTATCACGGATTGTACCATAGTGAAGCTGCATTACCCAGTTAAGGCGGTTGTACTCCTTACCTACAGAAACCATGAATGCAGTCTTGAACTTGTTCATTTCTTCAACTGTAACCTGTTCGCCAGAAAGTCTCTTAGCGAAGATAGCTTCGATTTCAGCATCTGTATATGGCTTGTACATTACATACTCAAGAGCGTGGTCAGAAACTGAACATCCCATAGAAGCGAAGAATTCCATTCTGTTCTTTAAAGCATCAATTAATGTAGCGAATGACTTAACCTCAATTCCGCTTACATCTGATAATGTCTTTAAATAGCCGAGGTATTCAGGCTTTTCAAGGTTCATAGCCTTGTCAGGTCTCCATGCCGGAAGAACTTTAACATCAAAAGTTTTGTCTTCGGCAAGAACCTTATGCCATTCAAGTGAGTCAACAGGGTCATCTGTTGTACAGATTAACTTAACATTTGACTGTTTGATTAAGTTTCTTACTGACATAGAATCTTCCTGAAGCTTAGCATTACAAAGATTCCATACTTCCTCAGCTGTATCACCGTTTAAGATACCTGTGTAACCGAAATATCTCTGTAATTCAAGGTGACTCCAATGGTAGAGAGGATTACCTATAGCCATTTCAAGAGTTTCAGCCCACTTCTGGAATTTTTCTCTGTCAGAAGCATCGCCTGTGATGTACTTTTCATCAACACCATTAGTTCTCATCTGACGCCATTTATAATGGTCGCCGCCGAGCCATACCTGTGTGATGTTTTCAAACTTTCTGTCTTCAGCGATTTCTTTAGGGTTGATGTGGCAGTGATAGTCAACGATTGGCATCTGGTCTGCGTAATCATGGAATAAATGCTGTGCAGTTGGTGTTGAGAGTAAAAAGTCTTTGTCCATAAATTGTTTCATGGTCTTTCCTCCTAAAATTAAAATTTTGTTGTTTGGCGTTTTATTAAATCAGCAGTGACAGTATTAATATTAGAAACACTGCCTCCACCTAAAACCTCCATAAGAAGGTCAACAGCATTGGAAGATAACTGTTCAACCTTACTGTCAATAGATGATAACTCCGGTTCGGTGCAATTTGCAAGTACCGAATTGTTATATCCGACAATTTCCAGCTCATCAGGTACTTTAATACCATGCTTATATGCAAATTTTACAGCACCGACGGCAAGTGAGTCATCGGATGTGAGTATTGCATCAAATGGTACATTTTTTTCATAAATAAAAGATAAATAATCATTTGATTTTGAAATGCTTTTTGTACATAGATGAAATCTGTCTTTATCAATATGTATGCCTGCTTCGTCCATTGCATCTTTAAATCCACGAAGCTTGTTCATTCCGCTGAAAGAGGTGCTTGTATAAAGGTATACAAAGTCACGGTGGCCGGCTTTAATCATGTCGGATGCAGCGTTGTATACAGCATCATGGTCATTGCACATTACACAGTAAATATTATCACCGGCAAGATAACCATTCACAAGAATAATCGGTATTTCAGAAGAAGCATCAATTATGTACGAGTTATCCGAGCCGGGACTGTTATTTACAAATTGTGAACCAATAAGAATAATTCCGTCAACGCGTTTGCTTAAAAGAAGCGACATATATTTTTTTTTGTTAATATAGTCATTGCCTGTACAGCAGAGCAGTGCATCATATCCAAAACTTCTTAACTTCTGCTCAACATAATAAACTGCATTGGCAAGATATGTATCAGAAGAATCAGTACACATTATTCCTATTGTTTTCATTGTGTTAAGACCAAGTCCCCTTGCAAATATATTAGGCGTATAATCAAGTTCTTTCATTGCAGAAATAACTTTGCTGCGTGTTTTTTCACTGACATTGTGATTGCCATTTAATACTCTTGAAACAGTGGCAATGGAAACGCCTGCTTTTTTTGATACGTCATAAATATTCATAGGGTTAATTTAGTCCTCCAAAATATAAAAATACGTAAATGTAAGCACTTACATATTGATAAAATCATTATACAATGGTATGATAATAAAAACAAGTGCATTGTTAAATTTTTAATTTTTATGTAAAAATATATTGACTTTGGTAGCCAATAAGGTTATTTTAAGGAATGTAAGCACTTACATAATGCACTTACAAACTCACAAGATGTCATATGTTTATTTTATGACATGGTACCGTAAGGTACTTATCTCAACTTGTTTTAAGTAAAAAAAGGGTATTGCCCTAAATAAAAAGGAGATTAATGATGCAAAGATTAAACAAGAGTATTACACATGCAGTTGACAGACCTGTAAAGGTTATGCAGT
>ERZ772870.182-NODE-182-length-77320-cov-24.508523_pt1 | contig 77320 bp, 78 predicted proteins | sample MGYA00511376_ERZ772870 | MGnify/ENA primary metagenome ERZ772870 (study PRJEB29015, sample SAMEA2737719) | human gut metagenome | biome: human gut; feature: human-associated habitat; material: faeces | place: China | collected 2012 ... | reverse complement strand
CTTGCATGTGTTAAGCACGCCGCCAGCGTTCGTCCTGAGCCAGGATCAAACTCTCCATAAAATTTATGAAGAACCTTGATTGGCTCTAATAATCTTTTTTGGCCTGAACCTTGATAAATCAAAGCTCAGTAAAGAAATTGCCGATTGCTTATGTTCATAATCAATCGATGTTTTTAAAAACATCTGGCTTGAATCACAAATGATTCATGTTGCATTGTTTAGTTTTCAAAGAACAACTTGTCTTGTCGAAACATTTCCTCATGTCCCTTACGACATCTATTATTTTATCGCAGCCTGTTCAGTTTGTCAAGATATTTTAAAAATTTCTTTTTTGTCTGAACTCGAAACACTTTCCTTTCAGATGCTTGCCAGTCAAGGCTTCTCATCTTCTGTGTCCCGTGTCTCTCGCGGCGACTTGTATTATATTACACGCTCCGCCCCATCTTGTCAACACCTTTTTCTAAAAAAGACGCTGAAAATATGAAAACGAGCAGCTGCGGGATAAACAGCTGCCCATCTTCATTGGGAAAGAATCATTTATCTTAGAGAGAAATGGAGGAAGTGGGATTCACTTCACATGTCGTGGGAGCCCTTGGGGATATCGGCTTTCCCATCGACAACCATAGTGTAGCAGGGCAATCTGAAAATACCCTAAGCTTATCTGAAAAATACCTGATTCTGACAATTTTTCTTCTTCGGGCCGGTCACTCTTTGAGCTGTATGCTGCTGATGATCTTGTCGGCGAGTTTGCCCTGGTCGTCCTCGTGCTCCTTCGGGTAGGCGATGGCGATGAACCAGTACTCCTCGGGCAGCGGCAGGAAGACGACCTTCAACGTCTCATCCTCGCCGCGCATCTTGCACTGGACGGTCGTGACGCTCGCATCCTTGCCGGAGATCTGGATATTCTTGGCATCGCGCGAGGTCTCTTTGGCCTTGGCATTCTGCTCGAAGGCGGTCAGATAGCCGTCTAGCGCCTTCTTCTCGAACTGTGCTTTGCTCGCCGCGTCGCTCTTGAGCTTGTCGGTGTTCATGACGTACGTCGTGAACTGCATCAGATGGAAGTCCATGCCCTTGGCCTGCGTGACCCGGCTGTCCGTGATGGACTTGACGTAGTCGTTCGACTTGGCGGCTTCTTCCTTCGGCTGCTGTTCCAATGTGAACGGCAGGTCCATCTGCAGGCTTGTCGCGCCGCCCTTGACTTCCTGCGAGGTCAGCTTGGCCTGACCACAGCCGAGCAGCAGGACCGCCATGGCGAGCACCAGCAGGCTCACGGAAATGAGTTTCTTCATGCTATTTTCCTCTTTTCTCCAATGGATTGATGCTAGGAATATTATAGCATGATTCTCGACGTTCTGAGAGTTTTCCCGCTACAAAAGTGCTATCGAGTGCTAAAAAGTGCTATATGGGACGTCACTTCGTCAGGTAGTCCTCGAAATTCTGTGCCTTGCGGTAGTCGTAGACGACGCCGTACTGCAGCCAGCTGTCGATCGAGGCGATGACGATGTTCATGATAGTATGCGCGCTCAGGGCAAAGTTGCTGATCTCGCAGATCTTGATGGCCTCTCCCGTCCGGACGTGCTCGAACATGATGGTGATCTCATAGGCACTGCAGGTCAGCAGGTAGAGGTTGCCCGTGCTCTTCTCTTTGAGAGACATGTAGTGCGGATCTTCCCCATCGCGCGGCACGAAGCCGAACTGCTGGAAGCGCTCGATGAGCTGTGGCTCCGTCTCGCGGTGAAATTTGGCATTGATGGTATCGCGTTTGGCTTCGAGTTCGGTGAACAATGGGAAACTGATCATAAGGCATCCTCCTCACATATACACAGCGTGAACTGAAAATGGACTTGAACGATTGCATCGTCTGGAGATAGCAAAAGACACGCAGAGAGCGTAGCCGCTTCGTTGCGTGTCTTTATGGTCCTGATTATAGCACAGGCGCGCGATTTCATCAAGCAGGGATGCGAGATATGGCACAGGAGCTCACTCATCCGTCCGTTCTATCGGACGGCGCATGCATCGCATCCATCTGCTCGTCGGGAATCAGGATGACACAGAAGATCCTGCCGTAGTGCTTGCTCTGGACGAGGCGGCCGCGGTCGATGACCCAGCGCACCCTGCCGCGCTTCGTGATGATGCGGTAGTTGACCGCATCGTTCTCCTTGTCGTGCCGGTTCGTGCAAGCGTAGATTTGTTGCCAGATGCTCGTATTCACCCGCTCGTAGTCGTCGGGATGGACGACGCCGCGAAAGCTGTGCTTCGTGTAGTGGAGGAAATCGTCGAGGTCATCGCACTCGAACAGGCTGATGAGTTCTTCATTGGCGAACAGGATGTCCTCGCCCTCCACATCATAGATCAGGATGGAGGCAGGCAGGTTGAAGACAACATCGCGCAGCGAGAAGCCCATCTGCACGCGGCGCGTCGCCGTCATACCCGGGGCATAGCGGCAACAGCCATTCTTGCCGCGCAGCTTGACCGTGTAGAGCGCCGTATCCGCATCGCGAAGCACATCGAGCGGCGATTTGCCATCTGCCCGGTCGGCCGAGTAGACGGCATCTCCCATCGAGATGGTGTAGTGATAGACCGTCTGCCGATAGTTGAACTCCTTCTTGAGGCTGACGAAATCGCGCACGATGCGCTCAGCTGCCGCCAGGTCATCGGTCGGCAGCACGATGATGAACTCGTCACCGCCGTTGCGGGCCAGGATGGCCTCGCGCGGGAAGAAGACGCGCATGATAATGGCGAGGTGACGCAGTGCCTCATCGCCGACCTGATGGCCGTAGATATCATTGATGAGCTTGAAATCATCGATGTCGACCTGCACGAAGAGGGCCTGCTGCAGCTGGCCACCATTGAGTTTCGCCTTGATGACGGCTTCGAGGCCGTGGCGGTTGAGCATGCCGGTGAGCTGGTCTGTCATGGCCATCTGGCGCAGGCTCTTCTGTCTGTCGTGCATGAAGAGCAGGATGTAGGTCAGCGCCGTCAGCATGAGCAGGGCCACGAGGCCGAGAGCTGCCGCTGCACCAAACGAGCCCATCACTTTCCAGCCCTCGCGCGGTGCGAGTTGCATGCGCCACTGGCAGCCGCCATAAGAGAAGGTATAGCTGACGGGGTCGACCGGCGCGACGTCCGACTCCAGGATGGTCGCATAGTCGTTGTAGCTAAAGCCTGTCTTTTCGAGGCGATATGCCAAGTCCGACTTGTCCATGTTGGTGACCGTCCGTGAGAAGACGTCGGGGACCTTGATGTAGACCGCCGTAAAGCCCCAGAGCTCTTGCGGGCGGCTCGACCCGACATCCAGGAAGACCGGCATCATCATCGCCAGCGCCATGCCGTTCGACTGCGGATCCATCGGGCCCAGTATGATCAGCTCGTGGTTCTGCTGCGCATACTGCAGGGCGAGCTTGCGCTGCGGCGCAGCAAATGCATCATAGCCCAGCGCGCTCCACTTCGACGAGGGATAGACAGCAGAGACTACACCGCCCGGCAGCAGCTGGACACTGTCAATCGGGATTTCACTGCGCCGGACGACGTAGTCCGTGATGCTGTCAAAGTCCCCCATCATGCGGCCTTTGCTGTTGGCAATGCTCATGGCCAGCCCATTGACGATGGATTCGCCCTCCGAGAAGTCCTGCTGGAGCTCATCAGCAAACACGACGGCATCGAGGCGACAGTGATCGCGCAGCGACGTCATGCGCTTGTCGTAGAGATCCTGCATCATGACGCCCCAGCACATGAGCCCGACCAGGAAGACGCAGGCCGTGATGATGATATTCTTGGAACGTGGCCTGCTCGCACTCGGCTTCATCCATTTCCCTCTCTTCCCCATTATCCGTGTCATTCTTGTTATTCGTGTATAGATACGACAAGAACGGACTGTTTTCCTTCCGGACAGTCCGTTCTTTTTCCTCTTTCGTCGTTTTTATTTTTGCCGTCCCATCACCATGGCTGCGGGGTCATCGGCGTGACGACGCCGAAGGTATAGCCCTTCGCCTTAAGGATGCGGATGATCTCTGGCAGTGCCTTGACGGTCTCCTCATGGCCTTCGGAACAGTGCATGAGGATGATGGCTGCATGCGCTGCGACCGGCTGGTCGGTCTGCCCGTCGATGTTGTCGATGAAATCCTGCGCGACGGGATGGTTCGGCGCTGCATCGGCCGAGCTGACATTCCAGTCGTGCTCGACATAGCCACTGGCCTTGAGTGCCGGCTCGTAGGCCTTCGTGAAATGGCCGATGACGCCGCCCGGTGCGCGCAGGATCAGCGGGCGCACGCCGAGGATGCCGTGGATGATCTCATCGGTCCGCTCCATCTCCGAGAGGAAGGCGTCCGGCGATGTGTAGAGCTTCTTGTAGTCGTGGTCGTAGCTGTGGTTGCCGATGGCGTGATGCTCAGCGTAGATGCGCTGCAGGACGTCGGGATGGAGCTCTGCATGCTGGCCTGTCACATAGAAGGTCGCATGGACCCCGTTCTCCTTGAGGATGTCGAGGATGGCCGGCGTGTTCTTGTCGTCGGGGCCATCGTCGAAGGTCAGGTAGACGACCTTGCCCTCTTTGTAGGGCGTGAGGTCCGGCATCAACGTCGTCAGCCCCTTCGCGCGGCGCTCAGACAGCGTGTACCTGTCGTAGACTGGCACGGTCGGGTCGGAGAGATGCAGGTTCGAGAAATCATCGGCAGCGATGACACAGGCGTCTCCATCGTCCGCAGCGGCGGTCTCCGATGCGGAAGAAGATTCTGCTCCGCCGTCGGGTTCTGCTGTCTTTGGGGCGCCGCAGCCTGAAAGCAGCACCGCACTCACGAGCAGGATGCCGGCCAAAAGCAGGCGGAGACGATACCCCCTGCTCTTCCCATCAGCTTCATTTCTCTTCCTTGTCATATTCATTCCGGATCTGCCGCCTTTCCTTCTTCTGCTGGAGCCTGGGCATCTGACTGCTTCTGCTTTTCGGCATGGTACGTGGTGGCCAGCTTTTCCATGTACTTCTCCTGCAGGGACTCGATGCGCGCGGCGTACTCCGACTTGACGGTGAGCACGGCCGACTGGCGCTCATTCTCGGCCTTCATGAGCAGCATGCGCTTCTCATGCGTGTACTGCTCTTCGAGCGCATTGGTGCGCGCCTTCATCTCCTGCTCTTTCTCTTCAAGAGCTCTGCGCAGTTTTTCCACCTGCGCCTCTGCCTGCCTGCGCGCCTGCTCAGCCGCTTCAAGGCTCCGGTGCAGCTCGTCCGCCTTTGCTTGGACTTCCTTTGCGGCGGCCGCCTGCTCACGGCAGGCCTCATTCTCCTTCGTCAGCGCGGCAATCTGCTGGGCCTGCAGGGCGTTGAGGCGCTCCTTATCGGCGAGGGAATCCGCCTGTGCCTTGGCTGCGAGGCGGGCATCCTCCTTGGCATGACTGAGGTCGCGCGTGAGCTTCTCCATCTGCTCGCGCAGGGTCTTTGCCTGCCCCTCCTGCTCCTTGGCCCGGAGTTCCGCTTCCTTCGCCGCCTTCGCCGCCAGATCAGCGCGCGTCTTCTCAGCGGCAAGGTCCTGCTGCTGGGCCGCGAATTTCTTCGCAAACTCCTGGCGGATGCGCTCCTCTGCATCTGCATTGACCGTCAGCGCATAGGTGAATGCCTCCGAGACGCGGTTCAAGAGGCTCTGGAATTCCTTGACCTCCATGCCGCGCTCCGGCAGCGCTCCGATGGCCTTCTGCTGCATGTAGAGATTCGCGAGCGTCTGGAACGTCCCGTCCCAGGTCAGGTTGAGCTCCTCACAGATTTTCTGGAGCTTCTCGCTCGTCTCCGGTTCCATCTTATATGTCTTGACATTTGCCATAAAATCACCCCGCAAGATTTATCTGCCCTCTAGTATAGCCCTTTCGCGCCGAAACTGCAAAGAGACCTGCCGCCGTGCAGCAGGTCTCTCTTCTTATCTCATATCATGCAGCTGTATGCCACGCACTCAGTCCCAGCCGAGCTTCTGGCGCTGGGCCTCGATATCCGCGACGATCTCCTTACCGAGGGCGAGCGGGTCGACGTTGACATGCATGACGGCGCCGAGCGTCTCCTTCGTGTCGCGCTTGAGGAAGTTCTCGACCTTTGTCGAACCCTGGACCGGCGGCTCGACGCAGTGATAGGAATCGATGCCGAAGAGGCGGAAGGCCAGCGAGGCGTCGAGGCCCTTCTCGTTCGACCACTCCGGGCTCGAGAAGGCGTACGGCATGTCCTTGATGGCCACGCCCGCGACGGCAGCGATGCCGCCGAGGATGGCCGAAGAACGCGTGTTGTCGACACACTCGCCGACGTGCCAGACGGGTGGCAGATCATTCTCCTTGAGGAAGGCCTGCAGCGAAGCGCCGGCTTCCTCCGCGCCTTCCTTGCTGCAGAGACCCATCTTCAGCAGTGGGAAGGAGGCACAGCCGTTCGTCAGGATCAGGATATTGTTCTGGATCAACGTGCGTGCGACATCGAGCGTGGCGCGCTCGTAGACGACGCGCGGATTCGAGCAGCCGACGATGTTGCAGATGCCGCGGATGCGGCCGTCCTTGAGTGCCTCGTAGAGGCCCTTGAAGCCATCGAACTGCTCGGCGACATTCTCCGCTGTGAAGCCGACCTCGGCCGTCACCTCGTACTTTGGGATGTGCACAGGGATGTCGCGGCGTGCGGCAAAGCTCTCGATAGCACGCGTGACGATCTTGCGCGCGATCTTTTCCGTGTCCTCGACATTCGCGTGATGATGGTCGTAGGCGTAGTGCTCCGCGCCCGGCAGGCGAGCGTTCTCCGACGTCGTGACGACGGTCGTCTTGAAGCAGCGCGCCACATCCATGATGGATGGGTAGACGTCCTGCACATCGGCGCACCAGAGATCGAGCGCGCCCGTGCCGAGCACGAGCTCTGCGCCGACGGCATTCGAGAGCGGGATGACGCCCTCATAGCGGTACATGGCGGCGAGGCAGGAGCAGCAGACGCCGTAGAACTGGATGCCCTTTGCGCCGTGTGCCTTCGCGAGCTCGATCATCTCCGGCGTGCGGCCGATGCGCACGATCTCGCTGACGAGCGTCGGCAGATGGCCGTGCACGGCGATGTTGACCCAGCCCTCCTTGAGCGCACCGATGTTGACCTTCGACGTCGCGCGGTGGCCGTTGCCGAAGAGCACATCCGTGCCGATGTTCGCGGCGACGACGCCCGTGAAGCAGAAGGCGAGGCCGCAGCGCAGGAACTCCTGCATGAGGCTCTCCCAGTCGCCGTCCGTGCCGACAGCCGTGCGGTGGTACGAGTCAAAGACCTCGTTGTAGGCGCTTATGGGGATGATGTCGAGCTTATCCCAGACATCCTGACGCTCCTTCGGCGCCATCACGCGGATGGTCTTGTAGTCATCGGGGACGGCGCGGCTCAGGTCCTCGAGCAGGATGTCGGCGAGCTCACCCGTGAGCTCGCGGGCCGACTTGCCCTCCGTCTCGAGGCCGAACGCCTTCGAGACCGTGCGAAGTTTCTTCTCACCGAGGATTGGCAGCTTGAGGCGGCCCTCTGCGACGAACTTCATTGAGAGCAGGATCTCGCGGGCATGTGCGCCGTGCTGGGCGACGCCTGCGGCCGCGCTGCGCAGCAGGTTGCGCGCCACGATGACATCGGCATCTGCACCGCAGACGCCGAGCGGGCTCTTCTTCGTGATCTTGCACGGGCCCATGTTGCAGTTCTTGCAGCAGACGCCCGCCAGACCGAACGTGCACTGCGGCTTCTGCTGATCGAAGCGGTCAAAGACCGTGTCGCAGCCGAGCTGGCCGAGGTACTTGATCATCTCGCGCACGGCCGGGTCCGGCGTCTGCTCGAGGACATCTTCCTTCGAGGCGAACGTCTTGCGGTACGCCGCAATGGCCGTCATGTAATCGTTGACGCCGACTTCATGATGCTCGCCCGGCGCGTGGACATGCGTGCGCCAGTCTGGATGCTCGCCCGGCTTCAGCGGGCCATCCTCATGATGGTGGTGGTGATGACCGTGCTCGTGGTCATGCTCGTGATGGTGATGCGTGTGTTTCTCTTCCGCCATATTGCTCTCCTCGCTCCTGTCTTTCATACAGTTCACAGTTTATTAATGGTAAACATATATAATTAATATGCTTTATTTTCATCTACTATGATAGCGGCTCCGCGCACATTTGTCAATTCACATCTTTGGCGTGCAGCAGATGCATGACCTGCTGCACCGTCTAACGCAGATTGGTCTCCGTCGTCGCGCGCACCATGGTTCCCTTGACCAGAGATATCATTGTAACACGATTCCAGCCGGCAGGCCGCACGCGTCAAGCCGCGGCATGGAAACGCGCGGCAGCTCTGGCGATGCCGAAGCGCTGCAGCACGAGGGCGATGATGAAGTTGAGGACAAAACAGCCCGCAAAAAAGAGCAGCGGAACCGTATAGCCGCCCGTCTGGGCGCGCAGCCACGAGACAAGCATCGGGCCGACGATGCCGGCAGCCGCCCAGGCCGTCAGCATGCGGCCGTGAACAGCGCCCAGGAGGCGCGTGCCGAAGAGGTCTGTGAGGTACGCCGGCATGACAGAGAAGCCGCCGCCCGAGCAGCTCGTGATCAGGAAGATCATGGCTTGGAACAGGAGGATGTCGCGCGTGTTGCCGAGCTGCCAGAACGCAACCATCTCCATGAGGAAGAACAGCGCGTACATGCGGCCGCGGCCGATGTAGTCCGAGACCGTCGACCAGATGAATCGGCCGCCGCCGTTGAAGAGGCCGATGAGGCCGACCATTGCCGCCGCAGAGCTTGCATCCATGCCGATGACATCCTGTGCCATCGGCGCCGCAAGCGCGAAGAGCGCGATGCCGCAGGCGATGTTGACGAAGAACACCCACCAGAGCGAGGCAAACTGCCAAGTCTTGAGCGCATCCGCAGCCGTCGGTCCCATCTCGACCTGCGTCTTTGCGTGCACACGAGCCGTGCCGTCCACAGGCGGCTTGAGGTAGAGCGACGCCGCGAGCATGACGGCCACATAGAGCGTGCCCATGATCAGGAAGTTCTCGGCGATGCCGAAGGAAGCCGTGACCTGCTGCATCGTCGGCCCGGCAAACAGCGTCGCAAAGCCAAAGCCCATGATGGCCAGGCCCGTCGCGAGGCCGCGGTTGTGCGGAAAGTAGCGGATGAGCGTCGAGACCGGTGCCATGTAGCCGATGCCGATGCCCACGCCGCCGAGCGCACCGTAGCAGAGGTAGATGAGCGGCAGGTTGTGCCAGGAAATCGCCAGGTATGTCCCGAACATCGCCAAGCCAAAGAACAGCGTCGATAAAAGACCACTCTTCTTCGGGCCGATCTTCTCGACGAAATTGCCGAGGAAGCACGTCGTAATACCGAGGAAAAGGATGGCCGTCGAGAAGACGCCCGTCGTCTCCGAGAGCGTGATGCCCATCTCCGCCATGATTGGCCGCGTCAGGACACTCCAAGCGTAGACACTGCCAATCGAGATGTGGATGCCGATGGCCGCCAGCGCGATAAGCCAACGATTTCGCATAAAAACTCCTCCTGTTCCTTCTCTCTGTCTCTTTGCCGACTGTTAAAACATAGTAATTATATATGCTTTATTATATATCCTTATAATAGCAGAGAAAGCATAGCATGTCAATATGTTTACAGGATAAAAAAATACCGCTCCCAAAAGGAGCGGTATACAAGGAAACAGGCTCACACCTGCGGCTCTGCAGTGGACAGCTTTTCTTTCTTGGCTGCCTCCTCGGCTTCAATCTTGGCTTCACCGCGGAAGTAAAGGCCGATGGCAAGGAAGCAGAAGAGGTTGACGATGAAGGAGAACTGCATGGAACCCGTGACATCCGAGACAAACCCCTGGATGGCCGGGACGAAAGCACCGCCGACGATCGACATGACGACGATGGCGCCAGCTGTCTCCGTGTACTTCTTCTCAACAGCTTCGAGCGTCTTGGCGTAGATCGTCGCCCAGCACGGTCCGAAGAGCAAGCTGACCGAGACGGCCGCCCAAAGTGCCGTCATATTCGGGACGAAGGACGCGTAGAGCAGAACGATGCAACCGATGACGGAATAGGCCACGAGAACTTTGTTTGCCGAGAATTTCGTCATGAGGAAGTTTGCGATGAATTTGCCGACGAAGAAGCAGATGAAGCTGTAGACCATGAAGTCGGCGGCCATGCGCTCATTGAAGCTCGGGTTGAGGTGCAGTGCGAGGCGGATCGTGAAGGACCAGACGGCGACCTGCATGCCGACGTAAAGGAACTGCGCGACGATACCCTTTTTGAAACGGCCGTTCTTGGCGAGGTACGAGAGCGTCTCGCCCATGCCTGGCACCTTCTCAGCAGCCGACTTGACCTTGCATTTCGGGAATTTCGTGATGGCGAAGAGCGCGAAGACGGCGAGCAGGATGTAGATCATGACGTGGTACGGCTCCAGCGTGTGTTGCAGCATCTCCATCTTGAAGGCTGCCGCCTGCACGGCGTCCATCGAAGCGAGCTGCGAATGCATGCTCTCGCCCTCCTGGAAGATCAGGTACTTGCCGAGCAGGATGCCGCTGACGGCGCCGATTGGCTGGAACGTCTGGCTGATGTTGAGGCGCAGCGTCGCATTCTTCTCTGGTCCAATCATCGTGCTGTACGTGTTGGCCGACGTCTCAAGGAAGCCGAGGCCGATGGCGATGGCAAAGATCGCGACGAGGAACATGGTGTACGTCGCCATATGCGAAGCCGGGAAGAACAGGCAGCAGCCCGCGATGTAGAAGCCGAGGCCCGTGAGGATGGCCGTCTTGTACGTCGTCTTGCGGATGACGATGGAGGCCGGGATGGAAATCAGGAAATAGCCACTGTAGAAGGCGCTCTGCACGAGGGCGCTGGCGAAGTCACTGAGCGCAAAGACGCTCTTGAACTGCGTGATCAGGACATCGTTGAGGCTCGCGGCCGCCGCCCAGAGCGGGAAGAGGCACGAGAGCAGGATGAACTGGAAAATCGGGGTCTTACTGAGGTAACCATTGTCGTACTGGATGATTGTATTCTTATCCATCTTATCCATGAAAAATTTCCTCCTGAATCAGAATATCCGGATCCGATTGAGACGCGATGTCAGGCATCGAGAAACGCGGCGAACTCTTCGGTATCGGCATACGAATCCTGCGTGCCCTTGCGCGTGACGCTGAGCGCCGCGTACTTAGATGCGCGCTGCATCGAACCGAGCACATCGCCGGTCCGCGCATACGTGTCGACAAAGCAGCCGATGAAGGCGTCACCAGCGCCCGTGCTGTCGACCGCATCGACCTTGAGCGACGGCACGAGCTGCGTCTCCTCTGCCGTGACGAGCAAGGAGCCGCGGCTGCCCATCGTGACGATGACATTCGTCAGGCCGCGCTCCACGAGGCTCTTCGCCGCCTCGCGTACCTGCTCGACCGTATCGACGGGCTTGTCGACGAGGATGGAGAGCTCCGTCTCATTCGGCACGAAGAAGTCGCACTGGCAGGCCATCTCGAGCGAGAGTTCGCGGCTTGCAGGCGCCGGATTCAGCAGGACCTTGATGCCGTGCGCCTTGGCAAAGCGGATGGCCGCATAGACCGTCTCGAGCGGCACCTCGAGCTGCAGGACGAAGAGTCCGCACTCTGCGAGCGCCTCCCCCACTGCCTCGATGTCAGCCGGGCAGAGCTTCTCGTTCGCGCCCGGGTTGATGAGGATGCGGTTCTGTCCCGAGGCCTCGACGATGATGGTCGCGATGCCGTTCGACGTCCCCTCAGCCGTCTTGACAAGGCTCGTGTCGATATGGTTCTTCCGGAAATTCTTGAGTGACTGCTCGCCGAACATGTCATCGCCCACTGCGGTCATCATCACGACGTCGGCGCCGAGCTTGGCCGCTGCGATGGCCTGGTTGGCCCCCTTGCCGCCGCTGGCGATGTGGAAGCCGCTGACGCGGCGCGTCTCACCGGCCTGCGGCATGGTATCCGTATACGAGACGATGTCCATCATCGTCGACCCAATCACTGCAATCTTCATGGAAAATCCTCCTATATCTTATCCCTTATCCTTACTCTCATTCGGCCCGCGGGTGGGCCACACTCCCTCGCTTCACCAGCTTGTTGTAGACCTGGATGCGCATCCTCGCCTGACCAGGATCGCGGATGAGTTCGAGCAGGCGGCGCACGGCAGCCTGTCCGAGCTCTTTCTTGTAGACGTGGATGGTCGTGAGCCCCGGCGCGCAGACCTCGCTGAAGGCGATGTCATCGAAGCCGATGATCGAGATGTCCTCTGGCACGCGGTACTTGTACTTCTGCAATGCCTGCATAGCGCCGAGTGCAATCATGTCATTGTCGGCAAAGAAGGCCGTCGGCATCTCCCGCCCCTCGTCGAGGATGCGCCCAAACGCTTCATACGCTCCCGTGATCGAGACAGGCATCTCGAACTGGAAGGAATCGGCAATCGGCAGCCCTTGCTCGAGCAGTGCCCTGCGGTAGCCGTTGGCGCGGCAAGTGAAGTTGCGCGTGCGCAGGCTGCCGTAGAGGTAGCCGATTTTCGTGTGCCCCTCTGCAATCAAGTAGCGCACGGCCTCGGCCACGGCATTCTCGTTCTCCATCAGCACGCATTGGAACGGCAGGTCCTCGAAGGCGCAGTCGAGCAGCACGAGCGGTACCTGCGCCTCTAGGAACGGCTTGGCATCCACTTCATTGAGCTCCGTGCCGATCAACAGGATAGCTGAAGAAGTGTCGTTCAGCAGATCCTCGACCTGCTCCTCGTAGTCCGGCTCACGGCGGTAGAGGTTCACGAGCTTTGTCTCATAGCCATTGCGGCGGCTCTCGTTCTCGATGCTCTCGATGAGGTCCGAGAAGAACGGCGCATCGGAGAACACCTCGCCACTGTCGCGATACGTCACGAGACGGATGCTCTGGATACGGCTCGCGGGCACATAGCCGTACTCGCGGGCCAATGCCAGGATCTGCTGCGCCGTCTCATGGTTGACGCCGCGCTTGCCGTTCAGAGCATTCGACACGGTCGCCGCCGAGAAGCCCGACAGCTCACTTAATTTCTTGATGTTGATTTTCACGGTTCCAGCCTCCTTCTTTCTCCTATCCATTCTAAACGAAGCAGGCGGAACACGCAATGACGCGCGGCGCAGGCGCTCAGAAGACAACGCCGGCACGCAGGATCACATTGGGATACGGTGAGAACTCGCCCGTCCGTATCGCAAACTTTGCCTTGGCTGAGAACGCCTTGAGCTCCCCGTGCGGCATGTACTCAGCCGGCACGCCCTTGAGCTTCTGCTGCAGGTACGCATGCAGCGGCTCATTGTGGGTGCGTATCTCATCGGCCAGATAGTAGCCCTCGACCTCCGCTTCCTCAAGTACCGCATCGAACACTTGGCGGAACGTCGGCACACCAGCCGTGACGGCCAGGTCGATGATCTCGACGCCCGGCGGGATCGGCATGCCGGCATCGCCGATCATGAACAGGTCCTTGTGACCGAGCGCCGCAATGCAGCGCGAGAGCTCCGCATGCAGTACACCGTGTTTCTTCATCGCAATCTCTCCTCTTCTCTATTGTTTGCTTCTTTTTTCGTTGACATGGTCATTATACACCATGCTATAAAATAAAGCAATAAAAATTTAGATATTATTTTATAGATTTTTAGGGGAAACTCTCTTATTTCGTTTCGTAAGCGAGTATTTTTGCCGATTATTATCCAAGTTTGAAATTGTATCAAGCGTATTTCCTATTTTAATATAGCAAGCACCGTCTCTCCACCTATATCTTTATATAAATATTTATGTAAAATTTTATCTAAAGTCACAAAAAATGCGGCCAGCATCTGACCGCATCGTTTCAATCTGTGATTTTCTTTTACTTGCCGAAATGGCGGATGGCCTGCTTGCTGATCCGCCGCACGCCGCGGAACGGCTCAGCGCCGGCCTCAGCCATACAATGGGCGACAATCTCCGTGGAGATTGGCGCCATGCTCCGGAAGAGCCCGACAGCGTTGAGCAGCTGGAAGGCCTTGACGGAGATGGTCTCGAGCGGCCGCTTCGCGTGCTTGCGGATGAGCGAAGGCGGCTGCACGATCGTCAAGCCCTCGAAGCCAAGTGACTCCATATCCTTCTCGATGATGCCCTTGAGCTTCATGTAGAAGAACGCCGAGCTCGCATCAGCGCCGGCCGAAGAGACGAGCACCATGTGGCGGACGCCGTTCTTCTTGGCGAACTCTGCAAACATCATCTGATAGTCGTGGTCGATGTGGTACTGTGCCTCTTTTGAGCCCGCCTGCTTCTTCGACGTGCCGAGCGCCGAGAAGATAACATCGCCCTGCACGAGGTCGTGCCAGCCTTCCGTGCGCTCGAAGTCCACGACATACGGATGTATCTTCGGGGTTTCTATGCCGAGCTCGCGGCGCGTGAAGGTCCGCACCTCTGTATAGCGCGGGTCATGGCAGAGCAATTCGACGAGATCGCGCCCGACGGCACCCGTCGCGCCGACAACAATTGCTTTCATCTGTTTTCTTCTCTACTTTCTGTATGGTTTGCATGCGGCGGCCAGCCGATACACCGCTGTGCCATCTCCTGCAATTTGCCGCTCGCGCGCAGTTTGGCCAGGATGTGGTTGATTGCCCCGACCCAATTAGCGCACTTTGGGCTCATCGCGATGCAGAACGCTTCGTGCGTGAAGGGCTTGTCGATCAGCGGTGCAGCGAGCTCCGGGAAGCGCCGCAGGTAAAAAGCCGCCTCCACCGTCTCGGTGATCATGACATCTGCTTTGCCCAGGACAATCTGATGCGGGATGTCGACATTCTTCGCAAAGATGCGGCAGTCAGCATGATGGAGATTGGCCTTGACGAAAGACTCATTCGTGCCGCCCGGATTGTACATGACGCGAACATCCGGTTTGTCGATGGCCGCAAGGCTCGTGAAGCGCGCGGCATCCGCCTTGCGGCAGAGGATGGTCTTGCCGGTCTCAAGGTAGTCATCGGACAGGGTCAGCTCCGCTTCGCGCTGCGGTGTGCGCGAGATGCCGCCGATTGCCATGTCAAAGGCATCGGCCTTCGCATCCTGCACGAGCGTATCCCACGTCGTATCGACGATTTCCGGCTTACAGTCGAGTGCTGAGGCAATGTGCCAGGCCAGCTCGATGTCGAACCCCCGATAGGATTCGATGTACGTCATATGATACGCCATCGGCTCATAGTCACCCGGCGTGCCGAAGATCAATTGTTTTTTCTGATTCTCAGTGGATTCCATAGCTTGCGTTGAACCGGCGATTGATATCGCGGATCTCTTCCTTTCCTTCGATATAGGGCTTATACATCTCGAACGGATCGCCGACGCCCAGCGCACAGCCGGAGCAGTTCTCGCAACCCGATTCACACGAGAGCGAGCGCCGCACGATCTCCTCGCGCTCTTCCCGCGTCGTATCTTTTATGAGTACACTCTTATAGCCTTTCATAAAATCACCTTCTTATAATCTATTATACGAGTTTTTGATCCGCTTGCCTACTGACTTTTTATTCACCAATGGATGTGGTATCATGAATCTCAGAGAAAATCGAAGCAAACGGAAAGGACGATACATATGACAAACACGAAGACGGTCCATGTCACCTGCCCGAGCTGCCATGCGCAGGGCGAGTTCACGGTCTACAAGAGCATCAACACGAAGGAGAGCCCGGCGCTCAAGGAAAAGGTGCGCGACGGCTCGCTCTTCCAGTTCAGCTGCCCGGCCTGCGGCGCGAAGACGACGGTGGACTACCCGTTCCCCTACCATCAGCCGGAGGACCACTACATGATCAACTACGGCAAGCTCGAGGACGGCGCCAAGGCGCTCGAGATGCTGCGCGGCAAGGGTGTTGCGCTCAAGGACTGGGCGTCGGAGATGGAGAAGACGACGCGGCCCTATGTGCTGCGCGCGGTCAATGACCGCCTGGCCTTCCGCGAGAAGCTCTTCATCTTCGATGCGGGGCTCGACGACCGCCTCGTCGAGATCTACAAATTCATGGTCTGCTACCAGTACGCGGCGGCAGGCAAGGCGCAGGGCGGCGAGCACGCGTACTTCTACACGGACTCGAAGGGGCATCACCGCGTCCAGCTCGTGCGCGGCAAGGAAACGCTCGGGCTCGCGGACTTCCCGCGCAAGATCTACAACCAGATCCATGCGGAGTACGCGAAGAAGCTCGGGGACATCCGGAAGGCGGAGCCGGTGGTCGATGAGGCGTGGGCTCGGAAGTTCCTGATGGCGCAGGGGCAGGTTTGATATAGTATTCGGCAGACATCGTGGGGACGGCGGGCATGTCATTTCGGCTTCGGCGGCTCCGCTGAATGGCCTCGATGTCGGTTCATCATGCGTGGCAGCCTTGGCCGATGGCGGAGATGTCCATGTCGGGGTCGATGAGGATGTGGTAGTCGGGATAGGCGGCCTGGACTTCTTGGTGGAGTTCTTGGAGGATGGCCTGGAGGTCGTTGCCGAAGCGCACGACGACGTCGAAGCGCATCTCTTTCTTCGTGCGGTCGACGTAGAAACCGTGGACCTGCAGGGCGTAGGGATGGGCCATGACGATCTTGTAGACGATCTTGCGGATAGGGATGGCTCCGGGGTCTTTGGCGTTGTAGGAGTAGACGCTGACGCCCATGAGGCGCACGCCGGTGGCCTCGAAGACTTTGTCGTGGATGCGGCGGGTCAGGCGGTCGGCTTCTTCGACGGTCATGGTGTCGGGAAGCTCGATGTGGACGGATGCGTAGTTGCGGCCAGGGCCGTAGTTGTTCATCATGAGGTCGTAGGCACCGCGGATCTCGGGCTCACGGGCGAGCATGCCCTTGATCTTGCGCACGAGAGTGGGGTCCGGCCGCTCGCCTAAGATGTCGTTGAGTGTCTCACGCATCATGTCGATGCCGGACTTGATGATGAAGCCCGCGATGATGACGCCGACGTAGGCCTCGAGCGAGACGCCCGTACCGAGGTAGATGAGCGCCGACACGAGAACGGAGAACGACAGGATGGCGTCGAACAGGGCGTCGGCGCCCGACGCTTCGAGCGCGCCGGATTCGGCGGCTCTGCCCTGCTGCTTGAAGTAGCGGCCGAGCACGATCTTGACGACGACGGCCACGGCGATGATCACGAGCGACAGCATGCTGTAGTCAGCAGCCTCGGGCTCGATGATCTTCTTGCCCGACTCCCAGAGCGAGGTCAGGCCCGCGTAGAAGACGATGGCCGCAATGATCATGGCGCTGAGGTACTCGATGCGGCCATGGCCGAACGGATGCTCCTTGTCCGGCTTGCGGCCCGCGAGTTTGGCACCGGCGACCGTGATGACGGACGACAGCGCGTCGGACAGGTTGTTGACGGCATCGAGCAGCACGGCGATGGAGTTCGCCGTCAGTCCGACGGCTGCCTTGAAGGCCGCGAGCAGGATGTTGACGACGATGCCGACGAGACTCGTGCGCACGATGATCTGCCCGCGCATGGCCATCTCCTGTTTTATTGGTATCGTATTGGGATTTTCTGTCATGGTGATACACCCCTTTGGCATGAATTAGCTTGATTAAGTGTACATTATAGCACACTTTTCGCACAACTGCCGATTTTCTCCCCAAGAATCTTCACATTTTCTTCACAATCCCGCCATATCTTCTGCACAGTCCTTTCTTATACTAGAGCTATCCAAGCAAGCCAAGTGATTCACTCGATGCCGGGCTGACGGTCCGGCCAAAAGAAAGGACGGTATCCCCTATGATGATGACAAATTACATGGAAGTGCTCATGAGCAACCAGCCCTGGAACCTCATCGCCTTCATGGTCCTGCCTGTCGCAATGGCAGAGCTCCTGACAGCAGCAGAACTCTTCATCCTCGCACGGCCAGAAACGAGCGCGGGATGGAAGAAACTCAGCCACGGCCTTGGCATCGCTCTCGGCCTCTACTTTCTCGGCGTATTCCTCTGCTTCATCCTGCACATTCTCCCGGGCATTTCCTTCCGTGGCTGGATTGACAAGCTCGCCATCGTCGCCTACCTCGCCGGCGTCCTGCCGCTCGGCGCGATTGCGCTGCAGGAACTCGGCCTCTTCGGCGGGCCTTCGGCCAAGCGCCAGTGGCACCATATCCTGCTGCTCATCAGTTTCCTCGTCGTCAGCCACATCGCGATGATCTTCGGCATGGTCGATCCGACCCTCTCCGGCTGGCAGCCGCCGATGCAGCAGATGCAGCACATGGACCATATGAATCACATGGATCATATGGACAAGAGCATGCAGCACCACGACGGCATGCAGATGAAGTGACCCTTTTTCCAGCAGAACAGCCCTGCCTATCCAGCAGGGTTTTTCTGCTATCTGAACCATACAGCAAGTGAAAGGATGAATTGCATGCAATTGAATGCCCGACAAGATCCACCAAATGATTCTACTGTGCGCAGTGCTCTGATTGTCGATGATGATGCGCGCCTCCGCCGCCTGCTCGTCGATTTCCTGGAACAGTCGAACTGGCAGACATACGAAGCTGCCGATGGCATCGATGCACTCGAAGCAGCCCGACTGCATCATCCCTCCATCATCATCCTCGACCTCATGATGCCGCGTCTCGACGGCATGGAGACCTGCCGCCGCCTGCGCCAAGTCTCGCAGGTCCCAATCATCATGCTGACAGCCCGCGATGATGAAGTCGACAAGCTTCTCGGTCTCGAACTCGGTGCCGACGATTACCTCGTCAAACCTTTCAGCATGCGTGAGCTCGCCGCCCGCATGAAGGCCATCCTGCGGCGCACTCAGGCATTCCCCGCTTTCCAGAAGCCCGAGGCCCCCGCCGTCCTTCGCTGCGGCGCTCTTTCTCTCGACACAGGCCGCCATACGGCGGCCATCGACAGGAGTGCGCTCTCCTTGACACCGATTGAGTTCTCCCTGCTCGAGCTCTTCCTGCGCCATCCCGGGCAGGTCTTCAACCGCCTGCAGCTGCTCGAGGCGACACACGGCTTCGCCTTCGAAGGATACGAGCGGACCATCGACGCCCACATCCGGAACCTGCGCCGCAAACTGGAGGCCGCCGCTCCTGCCAGGCACTACATCCAGACTGTATACGGCATCGGCTATAAATTAGAGGGGGAATCCTGATGTTTGACCGACACAGCATCCAGCTGAAGCTGGCGGGAATCACCTTCCTGCTGCTGGCCTTCACCGTCTGCAGCCTGATTGCCCTGACGAACGCACAGATGGAAACCGCATTTGGCGACTACATTTCCCTGCACCTCTCCGTCATGGAGCACGGCCCGGCTGAGACGATGTTCATCCATTCCGTCCATCAATCCTTATGGTGGGTCGGGCTCTTCTTCATCCTTCTCGGGCTCATCGTCACCTCCATCATCGCCGCAAACATCACGCGGCCGCTGCGCCGGCTCACGAAGGCAGCCGCCGCTGTAGAGCGCGGGGATTTCAACCAGTGCGTTCCCGTCGATTCAAGCGATGAAGTCGGCCGCTTGACCAGAGTATTCAACAAGATGACGGCTCGACTTGCGCAGAATGAACGCGCACAGCGCGATTTTTTCGCGAGCATCACACATGAACTGCGCACACCTCTCGCCGTACTGCAGGGCACGCTCGAGAACATGACGGCCGGTGTCACCGAGCCGACGCCGAAGCGGCTCTTCGCGATGCAGGAAGAGATCATGCGCCTGAATCGCCTCGTGACGGATTTGCGCGACCTCTCGCTCGCGCAGGTGCACGAACTCCGCCTGCACCTGCGCCCGACCGACCTCGGGCAGCTCGCCCAGCAATGCACCATGCTCATCCAGCCACTGCTCGACGAAAAAGAGCAGATGCTCCAATGCCAGATTCCCGAGCATCTGCCCCGTCTGATGCTCGATGCCGACCGCATGCGGCAGGTCGTCGGCAACCTGCTCGTCAATGCCAGCCGCCACTCCAGAAGCGGCAGTCACATCCGACTGACCATCCGCGAGCAGTCCGACTGCATCGAGCTCTGCGTCGCCAATGACGGGCCATGCATCCCTGCGGAAGACCTGCCGCACCTCTTCGACCGGTTCTACCAGAGTGCCGATCATGCGCCGGGCGGCTCCGGACTCGGCCTCGCGCTCGCCCGCCAATACACAGAGAGCCATCACGGCACGATTGCCGCTGCATCGACGCCAGATGAAGGCACTGTTTTCACGATACGTCTGCCAAAGGCATAAAAAAGAACGACATCCGACGATGGATGTCGTTCTTTGCGGTCAAGCCTCAGCCGCGCTGCAGTCCCGCGCGGAAAGCGGCGATGCCGCGGATGTCGTCAGGCGTCGTGCGGCAGCAGCCGCCGATGAGGCGCGCGCCGGCTTCGTACCACTGGCGCACGAAGTCGTGGTACGGCGTCGGGCTGCCGTGCCATGTCTTGGTTACGGCATCGTACGTCTCGCCCGTATTCGGGTAGACGACGACGGGCTTTGCCGTATGGGCGCGGATATTGCGGATGAGGTCGGCCACGTACTGCGGCGCTGTGCAGTTGACGCCGATGGCCGCGACCTGGCTCTCCTTGTCGAGCAGGCGCGCGCAGTCGGCGATGGCATCGCCGCCACAGGTGTGCTCGGCATCTTTGCACGAGAACGAGATCCAGGCGCCCGCGTCGGGATAGCGGCGCAGGTCATCGAGGATGGCCCGCGCTTCATCGAGCAGCGGCAGCGTCTCGCAGGCCAGGATGTCCGGCCCTGCTGAGACGAGGATGGCGAGGCGCTCCGCATGGAAGTCGGCGAGCTCCGCGCGGCTCGCCCCGTAGTCGCCGCGGTACTCCGAGCCGTCGGCCAGATAGGCGCCGTACGGTCCGACCGAGACGGCCGCGAGCGGCTGCGGCCTGCCGACGCGCTTTTCTTTCTGCTGCCAGAACGCATCGCGGGCCTGCTGCACGAGTCGGACGGAGCGCACGATGAGTTCCTTGGCCTGCTCGCGCGTGAAGCCCTTCTTCTCGAAGCCCTCCACCGTCGCCTGGTAGCTCGCACTCGTCGAGATGTCCGCACCCGCCTCATAGTAGTCGCGGTGAACCGCCTCGACGAGCTCTGGTTTCTCAAAGAGCGCCTTGGCCGACCAGAGTTCATCATTCGTGTCAAAGCCGCGGCACGCGAGCTCCGTGCCAAACGCACCGTCGAGCACGAGCAGCGGGTACTTCGCCAAATCGCGTGCAATCGTATCCATGATTTCCATCCCCCTCTATTCTCTATCTTTTCTCATTATATCCTACTGCAACAGTTCCTGCGGTGGCTGCTTGCCGAACCACTTCTCGTAGATCTCCGCGAACTTGCCGTTCGCCTTGATCTTCGCAAGGCCATCGTCGATCTTCGTCAAGAGTTCGGTATTGCCCTTGAGCACGGCGATGCCGAGGTCTTCCTTCGTCAGGGCCACCTCTGCCGTGCGCACATTCTTGTTGCCCGCATGGCTCACGTAGTACTCGTTCGTCGGGATGTCGTTGACGACGGCATCGACGCCGCCATTCTGGACTTCGAGGAACGCCTCATTGATGGCGTTGAACACGCGGACATTGGCCCCCGGGATCTTGCGCGCGGCCTCCTCACCCGTCGAGCCGATCGAGACGCCGAGCGTCTTGCCTTGCAGGTCTTCTGCCGTGTGGATCGTGTCGTTGTCCGACCGCACGACGACACCGAGGCCCGCGATGTAGTACGGCTTCGAGAAGTCGACCGACTGCTTGCGGTCGTCCGTGATCGTGATGTCATTGATTGCGACATCGATCTCCTTGGCCTGCAGCGCCGGGATCAGGCCGTCAAACGAACGGTTGCTGATCTCAACGTCAAAGCCTTCCTCTGCCCCGATGGCCCGGATGATGTCGACATCAAAGCCCTCGTAGTCCTTCGTCTCCTGATTCTGCGAGCCGAACGGCGGATAGCTCGCATCCATGCCGACGCGCAGCACCTTCTGCCCCGAGCTCTTCCCGTCCGACGTTCCCGACTGACCACAGCCAGCCGACAGAGCCGCCGTGCCAATCAGGCAGACGGCCAATAACAGCAAGAATACTTTCTTCATATCACGAACACCTCATAAAAATCATACTGTAACGTTGTTATATCCACAATAATACATTAGTATACATAGTATGTCAATATGCTTTTCTCATCATCAACGATGATTATGTATATCTGATTTTTTAATAAGGCACAATGGTTACAATTTTCTATTATTTTATTGACTTATATCATCATTTTGTTTACACTAGCAGAGAAAGGAGTGATTTTCATGAACAAGAAACAACGCAATGCCCTGATTACCCTCTTGGTTGGCGCAATCATCTGGTTTGCACCGGTGCCGGAAGGCGTCACCGTCGTAGCCTGGCACCTGGCAGCTGTCTTCATCGCCACCGTTGTCGGCTTCATCCTGCAGCCGCTGCCAATCGGTGCGGTCGCCTTCATCGCCATCACGTTCTCGACGCTCAGCGGTCTCTTGAAAGTCGGCGATGCCTTGAGCGGCTACGGCAACTCGACCATCTGGCTGATTGTCTGCGCCTTCCTCTACTCGCGCGGCTTCATCAAGAGTGGTCTCGGCAAGCGCATCGCGTTTGGTATCATCAAGGCCATTGGCAAGAGCGCACTGTCTCTCGGCTACGCGATTGCCTTCAGTGAACTCATCATCTCTCCGGCCACGCCGTCGGCAACAGCCCGCGGCGGCGGCATCATGTACCCGATTGTCCGCTCCCTCGCCGGTGCACTCGGCTCGGAACCGAACGAGACGGCCAAGAAGATCGGCACCTATCTCATGCAGGTCGGCTATCACTGCGATGCCGTCACCTGCACGATGTTCGTGACCTCCATGGCAGGCAACCCGCTCTGCGTGGCGCTCGCCGCCAAGACGCTCGGCGTCGAGATCACCTGGATGGGCTGGGCCAGCGCGGCCATCGTGCCGGGCCTCCTGAGCCTGCTACTCGTGCCGCTCGTCATGCTCAAGCTGACAAAGCCGGAACTCGTCAGCATCCCTGACGCCAAGCACCTCGCTCAGAAAGAGCTCGATGCCATGGGGCCGATGTCGCGCAGCGAGAAATACCTGACCGTCGTCTTCCTCGGCTCGCTGTTTTTCTGGGCCACGTCCGGCCTCACGCACATCGGCGCGACGCCTGTCGCCATGGCAGCCGTCTGCGTCATGATCATCTTTGATGTCATCAACTGGAAGGACGTCCTCAGTGAGAAGGGTGCCTGGGATGCCATGTTTTGGATGGGCTCCCTCATGACGCTCGCCTCGGCTCTGGCAAAGTCCGGCATCATCAAATGGATGGCAAACTCCGCCGGCAGCGCCATCTCCTCGCTCGGACTCGGCTGGGTCGCCTCGGCTCTCATCCTGCTGCTCTTCTACACCTACATCCACTACTGCTTCGCCAGCGTCACGGCGCGCATCAGCGCCCTCTACGCGGCCTTCATCGCCGTCAGTGTCGCCGTCGGCGCACCGCCGCTCATGACGGCCATCATCTTCGGCATCTTCGCCGATGTACCGATTTCCCTGACGCATTACGGCAACGGCTGCGCCCCGATCTACTACGGCGCAGGCTACGTCTCGCAGAGCGAATGGTGGAAGAACGGCTTCGTCATGACGACCATCACCACCGTCATCTACCTGACCATCGGTGCCGCCTGGTGGAAGGTCATCGGCCTCTGGTAAGCCAGTCGCTCCCACAGGGAACACGCACACGATAATGTATCAGAAATAAAAGAGAGCTGCCCCGCAGTATGATCCATACTGCAGAGCAGCTCTCTTTTCGTCTGATATGCACTTATCCTTTGAGCTTCATGCCGTCGTGGAACGCCTTGCCGACGACCGGGCCGACGACGCGGTACGTCATCGTCGCGATGTCGAAGATGATCGGCTGGAGCTTGTCGTAGTCGACCTTGCCGTCGGTCAGGACGGACTCATCGGCCTGCTCCGCGACGATCTTGCCGACGAGGATGCCCGTCGCATCGTCGTAGCTCTTCATCTCGCATTCAAGCGTCACCGGGAACTCCTCGATGATCGGCGCGTTGACATGCGCGCTCTTGTGTGTGTGGCAGCCTGCCTTCTCGATCTTGTTGACCTTCCGGCCCGTCTCGACACCGAAGTAGTCGGCAATCTCGACCGTATCCTTCGTCGCAAAGGCCACGGTGAAGGCCTTCGTCTGCTTGACATTGTCCGTCGTCTTGTGCGGCGCGAGGAACAGTGTGATCTCGCCATAGTCCGACTGCGCGCCCCAGGCCGCGTTCATGGCATTCGGCACACCGTTCTCATCGTACGTGCCGATGATGAAGACACCCTCCGGTGCAATACAGGCCTTCTTGCCCGAAAATTCCTTGCTCATATCGATAACCCCTTTCATCCTTGAGTGATTTACTCCTGTATATTTCGCCTTTGCCGGACAAAATCCTGCTTTCCTGCCAGATGGATGTAAACACAAAAAGCCTGCCGCACAAAGCGGCAGACTCCTGCAAATCGATCTTTCCTGTCTTTATCACTGCAGCACGGCGGGCAGCCAGGTGGCGAGGTCCGGTGCAAGGCACAGGAGGACGATCTCGAGGCCCATGATGATGGCAAACGGCACGGAGCCGCGGATGATCTGGCCAATCGTGCTGTCGGGGCTGATGCCCTTGATGACGAAGAGGTTCATGCCGACTGGCGGCGTTATGAGGGCCAGCTCCATGTTGATGAGCATGACGACGTTGAACCAGATGAGGTCGAAGCCGAGCGACTTGACGATTGGGTAGAGCATCGGCAGCGTGATGAGAATGATGGAGACCGTCTCGAGGACGCAGCCGAGGGCCAAGAGCACGATGTTGATGCCGATGAAGATGAGCCAGCGGCTGACCTGCGCGTTCGTCACGAGCGCCATCAGCGCCTGCGGTGCCTGCAGCGCCGTCAGGATGAAGCCGAAAAGCATCGCGCCGATCATGATGGCGAAGATCATCGCCGTCGTCTTGACCGTATCAGCAAGGACCTCGCCCATATCGCGCAGTTTCACCGTGCGGTAGACGAAGAACGTGATGATGAGGCTGTAGAACGTGCCGACGGCAGCAGCCTCGGTCGGCGTGAACAGGCCCGTATAGATGCCGCCGACGACGAGGATTGGCAGGAAGAGACCCCAGATGTTCTCCTTGAGGATGGCCCAGCGCTCCTGCCAGCTCGCGGCTGCCTGGCGCTCCATGTGGCGGCAGCGGAAGACGAGGTAGCAGATGAAGAAGAACGTCATGAGGACGCCCGGCACAATGCCCGAGAGGAAGAGCTTGCCGACCGACTCGCCCGTGATGGAGCCGTAGAGAATCATCGGGATGCTCGGCGGGATCAGGATGCCGAGCGTGCCGCCCGCGGCGACAGCGCCAAGCACCGTCGTGCGCTCATAGCCGCGCTTGAGCATCTCCGGGATGGCCATGGCGCCGATCGTCACGGCCGTCGCCACGCTCGAGCCCGATATTGCAGCGAAGATTGCACAGGCGAAGATTGTCGCAACGCCGATGCCGCCTGGCAGATGACCGAGCCACTTGCTGCCGAGCTCGAAGAGGCCGTTGCCGACCTTGCCCTTGAGCAGGATCTCGCTCATGAGGATGTAGAGCGGCACGGCGACGAGCACGAAGTCGTCGAGCGTCTTATAGGCGATGACCGGGATCTGCGTGAAGGCCGCAGGCCCGCCGAGGAAGAACAGCATGCCGAGCACGCCGCCGAGCATGAGCACAAAGGCAACCGGCATGCCGAGCGCAAACAGCGCTAAGATGATGATCGTATAGACAGCAGACATTTAGCGCACCTTCCCTTCTGGCTTTTCTGGCTTTAACGCCTCTTCCGGCGTCAATGGCAGGCGCAGCAGCTCAAAGAGGAAGCGGCGCGCAATCTCGCCGAGCAGCAGGAAGGAGCCGAGCACGAGCGCGAACTGCGGGATGAAGAGCGGGAAGCGCAGGATGGACGGCGACAGTTTATGGTAGACGTACGACGAGGTCACGAGGTCCATGCTCTCCGTCATGAAAATCAGGAAGAGCAGGAACGAGATCACGTTGATCACCATGTCGAGTTTGCGCTTCGTCTCCGGCGCCAGACGGCCCGCGAAGATGTCGACGCGCACGTGCGCGTTATCGCGGAAGGCGACGGCGAGGCCGAGGAAGCCCGCGATGATGATGGCGTACGTCGCGACCTCGAGCACCCATTCCGTCGGCGAGTGGAAGAAGTCGCGCACGATGATCTCGTAGCAGATGATCAGGGCAGTGAGCAGCAGCAGGCAGCCAGCCAGGACAGCGGCAGCGCGCGTGGCCTTGGCGAGGATGCGGTCGTAGAGCAGGACGATATCTTTACATGTCATAGGAATCCGCTTCCCTTCTTTAAAAATCTCTCAAGTCTCAATTCACTGGTCGGCAGCGAGGCACTGGTCGACGAGCTGGCGGCCGAGGTCGCCCATCTTGCGGATGAAGTCCTCGCGGACCGGCATCGTCGCCTCCTGCCACTTCGGGATGTCCTCTGGCGGGATCTCGTAGACCTCCATGCCCGCATCGCGGAGCTTCTCCATGCAGCTGCGGTCTTCCTGGCGCGTCTGCTCGCGCAGCTCATCGCGCGTCTCCTTCGCGCATTCCTCGACGATCTGCTTCTGCTCATCCGTCAGGCGGTCCCAGGAGCCGCTGTTGACGGCGAGCACGAATTCGCAGTAAGCGTGGTTCGTCATCGTGAGATACTTGGCGACCTCGTAGATCTTGCGCTGGTACATGGCCGTCGTGCCGGACGTCTGGCCGTCGATCGTGCCGCGCTGCATGGCCATGTAGACCTCGCTCGAGCTCATCGTGACCGGCGAAGCGCCGAGCGCCTTGATCGTCTCAGCCGGGATCTGGCCGTAGCCGCGCAGCTGCAGGCCCTTGAAATCCTCCGGCTCCTTGAGCGGGCGCTGGTTGTTGCAGAACTGCACGTAGCCGTAGTCGACCCAGATCAGCGGGTGGACGCCCTTGCGCTCCATCTCGCTCGTCAGCGTGCGGCCGAGGCTGCCGTCCATCGCGCGGCCGACGGCCTCGTAGCTGTTCAGCAGGAACGGCACATCGAGCACGTTGAGTGCCGGCACGACCGTCGTCCACATCGCCGTGGAGTTCAGGCCCATGTCGAGGCCGCCCGACATGATGGCATCGTTCATGCTCTTGTCGGTGTAGAGCTGTCCAGCCGGATACGTCGTGATCTTGATGGAGCCATTCGAGCGCTCATTGACGCGCTGCGCAAAGCGCTCCATGCCCTGCGACAGGTAGTGGTCCTGTGGCAGATGATAGGCGAGCTTGAGCTCGACAGGTCCACCCTGTGCGGCCTGATGTTCACGCGCCATCTTACCAAGCCCGCAGCCCGACAGCAGCAAAGAACAAACAACCATAATAGACAACAAGCAGATGGTTCCTTTTCTTCCCCAATTTCTCATTACATCTGTACACCTCCAAAAAGCAAACGTACTTCATTAATAGATAATTTTATGAATCAGTACGTTTCTCTGTAATGTTTGATGGACCCTAGTGTACACCCGCTGAATACAAAATGCAAGCGAAACGCCAATAAAAAAATCTTGTGAAAAATCGCATTGACATGAATCGTCTGTTCGATGCGGACACAAAAAAGCAGCCACCTGCTCTTTGCAGATGGCTGCCCTTCTCCTTGCTGTATTTACATCAGCGCGTGATGGACCCGTGAGGTATCAGCCCGCATAGGCCAGGACGACCTTGAGGACATCCTGCGCGATGCTCTTCTCCTCGACGATAGACCAGTAGTGCGTGTCGTCCTCGTAGATGTCGCCCGACTCTGGGGCATTCTTCTGCTCGAGGATGTACCAGGCGCCGCGGCCCGTGTTGTACCAGAACTTGTAGACGTACGGATATGTCTTGTTCTTGATGTTGTCCGTGTAGTAGACGCCGACATTGATGTGCTCCGCATCCGGGCGGTAGACCGTCGAAGTGTCGACGACGTACTTCTCGTCGACATGCTGCTCATACGCCGTGACATAAGCCGCCGAGCAGGCCGTCGGGACGTAGATGGCCGCGACCGCTGCGACGAGCATCGCCAGGAATCGTAACTTCATGCTCTTCATGAAACTGCCTTCTTTCTCATGGGATATTCCCCGTATTCTAACGCTTCTAGTATACAAGTCCGGCCATAAAAATACAAGTATCCCCAAGCAAAAAGCCCCTCGTCAAAGGGGCTTTGAAGCGCAGCAGCGCCGGTCAGATCTTGAGCATGAACACCTTGTCGCCGGTGTCTCCCTCCGTGCCGTTCTTAGAACTGTCCTTCACGAGGACCAGCACCTGATTGCCCTCGTAGGGCATCATCTGGACATCGTTCTGGCCGTCGAACAGTTTGTCGGCCTTGATGCGGTCGACGAAGGAGCCATCTTTCTTGTTGAAGATGTTGAGCTGGCGGATATTGCCGTCGAAGACGAAGAGGTAGTCATCCGTGACGGCAACATCAAAGGCGCTGGCCAGATAGCCCGGCTTCCGGCCGGGGGCACGCTTGCGCCCGATGACGTACGCCTGCGTGCCGTCCAGGCTGTAGGCGGCGACAGCACCGACGCTCATCTTGCCGTCCAGGGTGCTGCCGAACAGGTAGGCCTGCTGGCCATCGCAGACCAGACCGCTCGGCGTCGTGAGCAGTTCGTCGCGCTCTTCCGGGATGACCGTGCCAATCTCCTGCGAGACCTTGCCGTCTGCGATGGCATAGCGCACAACAGCCCGCGCGTTGTAGAACGATACGGCTTCATCCTTGCCCGGGACGCCGACCATGCCGCGGACGTCCTTATCGTAGAACGGCCGGCTCGTCCCATCCGCGGCGACGGCCATGACCTTGTGCTTCGCATCGGTGTAGAGCAGGTCCTTGCCATCGTTGGAGAGGAAGCTCTTTTCCGGCACGTCCTTGACGAATTCCGCATTCGTGACCTTGAGGCTGTCGTCCTCGAGCTTCGCCTCGAGGATGGTCCCCGTGTTGGCATTGCGGATGTAGATCGTCTCCCCGATCTTCGTCATGGCGCCGGTGCGGTGGAAGGACTTCGTGATGGTGATCTTGTCGGCGTTCGTGAGCTTGGCCAAGGAAAGCTCCCTGCCCTGCTCCAATTTCACCGTCTCATAGTTCAGTGTGATCTTGGGCTTCTGTGGCTCTGGTTCCTTCGGCGTATCGGGACCTGCGCCGCAGCCGAGCACGAGCGCGGCGGTCAGCAGGCCGGCCATCAGGGCAGCGGCGAATTGCGGCTTCTTCATGGTCATCCTCCCTTTCTTCTCTTCCATCTCTTACATCACGATCACGATTCTTTCTTGGCCTTCGGCTGGCGCTTGACCTGGGTGTAGAGGAAGGTGTCGTTGCTGTCGACGAGCGAGAAGCTTTCCTCATCGAGGTAGGCGTCGGCCTTGCTTGCCTGGTGCACATTGCTCATGCCGGCGATCAGAATATAGCGCACGAGGAAAGCGGCGCCGAGTGCCAGCACGAAGGAAATCCCTAGGATCTTTGCGGTCATGAAGAGCCCCCCTTACGTCATGAAATACTGCACGATGAAGTACAGCACCGGCCAGAACACGGCGAGTGCGATGGCCGGGTAAAGCCACGACTTGCGCCTGTCGACGGGCAGGCTGCCAACGAACTTGCCCGTCTGCCCGTTCATCATGAAGGTGTAGGGCTTGCCCTCGTAGCGCGTCGTCAGGATCCAGACGGGCAACATCGCGTAGGAGATTGCGGCGCTCTCGCGCAGGAAGGACGGGTCGCCCTCGATGGAGCAGCGGTCGTACCCTTTGACGGTCTTCTGCAGGGCATCGACAGCCGTCGCGCGCATGCGCGCATCGGCGCGCGGGATGCTCGCCTCCGCATCGACATCGTACTTGTCGGCCAGATGGCCCGTGAAGTAGGCCGCGGAGAACGGCATGAGCTCCGCGTAGTCGAACGGCTCGATGCTGTCCATGTAGGCGTCGTCCATGCGCTCGCTGCCGTCGACGGGGATGCGCACGAAGTGCATCGAGCCCGCGCGCTCGCACTGGTAGACGCTCGTCTCCGTGATGATCTCATCCGCCGTCTCGCGGCGCACATCGTTCTCCGCGCGGAAATTGGCCCGCGCGAAGACATCGGCATCGAAGAGCCAGAACGGCACGTACATCGCCTGGATGTCCTTCGTGCGGTTGGCTCCGGCGAAGCCATCGGGCAGCAGGTACTTGCCCTTGTAAAAGGCCTGCAGCGCCTCCTGCGCCTCTTTTTTCGTCTTCTTGAACGGCAGGATGAAGTCTGGCTTCACCATGCCCTCGAACTTCGCCGGCATCATGTTGGGGCTGCCGCAGTAGGCGCACTCCGTCGCCATCGTATTGCCGTCGGAGATGAGCTCCGCGCCACACGCCGAGCAGGTCTGCATGACCATGGCGCCGCTCTCCTCCGGCGACCACTCGCCGCCCGCTGCGGCCGTGTCGAATTCGGCTTCTCTTGTTTCGGCCGCGCGCCTCGCGGCTTCCTGCTCCCGCGCGAACATCGCCTCGATGGCCGCAATCTCGAACTCGGTGCCGCAGTACTCGCAGCTGACCGTATCGCGCCCCGGCAGGAAGGAAAGCGGCGCACCGCATCTCGGGCATTTATAGCTGACTGACGTCTCGGCCACGGTGCTCACCTTCTTTTCTCTATCACATGTCTAGTGCATATCTAGATGATCCACTTCACTGTCTGTCGCCCTCATCGAACGGGTCGCCGCACTCGGGGCAGAACTTCGGCGGATGCTTCGGGTCCTTCGGCTCCCAGCCGCACTTGTCGCAGCGGTAGAGCGGCTCGTCCGCCGGCTTCTTCGCGCCGCACTCCATGCAGAACTTGCCCTTGTTGACCGTGCCACAGCTGCAGGTCCAGCCATCAGAGGCAGGCTTTGGCTGCGGCTTGCCGCACTCCTCGCAGAACTTGCCAGCATTGCCCGCGTGACCGCACGAGCAGGTCCAACCAGACTGCGGCGCGGGCGGCGCTGCCTGCTGAGGTGCCGGTGGCTGCTGTGCCGGTGGCGCCAAGGGATTGCCCTGCGGTGCGGGCCTTTGGCCAAAAGCGCCCATCGCACCGGCGCCCATCTGCCCGGCCATGCCCATGCCCATGAAGCCGAAGGCACCGCCCATGCCCGCCTCATTGCCGGCCGCCGTGCGCATCGCATCGGCCGTCGCCGTCGCCAGACGCCCGGCGCGCATATCGGGATTGCTCATGATCGCACTGTCCTGGATCTCCTTGATGCGGCGCTCATCTTCTTCCTCGGCCTTGACCGACGAGACGCCGAACGAGACGATCTCGATGCCACGCTTCTTGCCCCAGTCCTCCGAGAGCTCCTCGCTGAGCTCATTGCGGATGTCCTTCGTGTAGTTGATGAGCTGCGTATAGCGGATGCCCTTGGCCGCGATGCGCCCGAAGGCCGGCTGCAGGGCCGTCAGCAGCTCACTCTTGAGCTGCGAGTCGATCTCCGAGCGCTCGTACACGGTGTCGAAGTTGCTGCAGACATTCGTGTAGAACAGGATGGGATTCGCGATGCGGTAGCTGTATTCGCCGAAACAGCGGATGTTGACGTTCAGCATGTACGGTCCGATCATCGTCTCAAACTGGATGGACTGCGGCGTGCCGTACTTGTTGCCCATGATCTCCTTCGTGTTGAAGTAGTAGACGCGCTGATCCTTCGGCGCATCGCCGCCGAACGTGAAGCGCTTGCCCATATTCTTGAAGACAGCCTTGAGGTCGCTCGCCAGGTCGCCGCCAAAGACGGTCGGCTCCGTCGAGCTGTCGTAGATGTACTCGCCCGGCTCGGCGCAGATCTCGACGACCTTGCCCTGCTCGACGATCATCATGCACTGGCCCTCATTGACGACGATGACCGACCCCTTCGTGATGATATTGTCCTCGCCCGAAGTGTTGGAGCTCCTGCCCCGCGAACTCGTGCGCTTCTGTCCCTTTGCGGCCAGCGTGTCCTTGTCGAGGCTGTCACAGTAGAGGAATTCTTTCCACTGATCGGCCATGACGCCATCTGCCGCGCCCATTGCTGCCTTGATAAGACCCATGATGATCCTCCTTTTCTAACCATTCAGAACGACTCAGAACAACGGCTCAGAATGCGACCTGCGGGACTTCCTTCGCCTTCTCCTCCGCCCGGAACTGCGGAAGCGGCCGCATGCCCATCATGTCGGCGAAGAACGTTCCCGGGAATGTCTGTATCTTGATGTTGTAGAAACGGATTGCCTCATTGTAGTCCATGCGCGCGACGGCGATGCGGTTCTCCGTGCCGCTGATCTCGCGCATGAGCTCTGTGAACTGCGTGTTTGCCTTGAGGTCCGGATAATTCTCTGAGATGGCAATGAGCTTGCCGAGCGCACCTGTGAGTTCCGCATCGGCTGCGCTGAGCTCTTCCGGCGAGCCGGCATTCATGAGCCTTGCGCGCGCATCCGTGACGGCCTTGATCTGAGCTTCTTCATGCTTCATGTATCCCTTGACCGTGTTGACGAGATTCGGGATGAGGTCAGCCCGACGCTGCATCTGGTTCTCCACCTGACCGTAAGCCGCGTCGACATTGAGCCGCGCGCTCTTCACCGAGTTGTACTGATACCCGAGGAACAGGCAGAAGACGAGGAACAGGCCGACTAAGATCGTTCCACCTTTCATATATATCCTCCTTCCTGGCTTCCTGATTTCCTGACGCCCAACCGGACGCCTCATTGCTGTTGCGATCCTGTATTCTCTGCGGATTCTGCCGCTTTACCAGCCATCCGAGGCACCACCGCCGCCGCTGCGGCCACCGCCAAAGGAGCCGCCAGAACCGCCCGAGCCACCGGAGCGATAACGCCTGCTCTCGTCGTCGCCCGACGATCCCCCGCCCGCACTGCCAACCGAGTCCTGGAAGAGACGCCCCGACGACAGGACATGCAGGATCCCCTTCAGTGTGCCCCAGACCGCGTAGACGAGCAGCGCGATGAGGCCGAAGAAGATAGCCGCGCCGAGTAAGACGCCCCAGAATGGTTCTTCCGCCACATCCTTGACATTCTCGGGAACTTCAGCACCGTACTCTTCATACGCCTTCTGCGTGAGTTTTGCATAGGCCGTGACAATGGCTTCGGAGTAGTTCTCACTCTTGAAGTCCGCTTTCATGCCGTCGAGCACGGAGCCCGCATAGCCATCGGTGATGGCGCCCTCTAGGCCATAGCCGACCTCGATGCGGAACTTGCGGTCCTCCTTGGCGATGAGCAGCAGCACGCCGTTGTTCTGCTCGGCATTGCCGATGCCCCAATTGCGGAACAATGTCGTCGCGTATTCCTCGATGGAAGCACCATCAAGAGAGGGGATGGTCACGACGACAACCTGAGCGCCCGTCGCCGCATCGAGCCCTCTGCCCATCTCCGCGATCTTGGCCGCGTCCTCCGCCGTTATCATCCCGGTCGTATCGACGCTGTACGCCAGCGAGGACGGCTTCGGCAGGACGGACGGTGCCGCCAGCGCGACCGATGCCAATGCGATGAGCAGCAACCAGAAGATACCAACCACATAGCAGCGTCTGTCCAACACGCTTCGTTTGTCCATCGTTCTCATCCCCTTTCGCTTCCAGTATACGGCACGGGATGTGCCCACCGTACTGTACAAAATGACAGGTAAGCACAAAAAAAGAAGCTGCCAGAAGCAGCTTCTTGAAGTGCAGCAGGGATTCAGGGCGCAGGCTCCGACGCACGGCCTGGCGCTGGCATGGTGAGCGCGAGGGAGAACGACGGCTGTGGCGCAATCGTCAGGCGCGCGTCGAGCGACTTGGCGCGCCGGATGATGGCCGAGAGGCCGCCGCCAGGGTGGAAGGTCGGCGGCGCACCGCAGCCGTTGTCGGCGATGCGGATGCCCGCCTCGCCCACCTTCACCTCGATGACGTCGGCATGGCCGTGGCAGATGGCATTCGTCGCCGCCTCGCGCAGGACCTCTACGAAAGCGAGCGCCACTGTGCGCCGCTCGGGAAGCTTGCCCGTGAGTCGGACCGTCACGCCGAAGGCTTCGTACGCCCGGACGAGGTCCTGCAGGAGCTCCTGCGGCGATTCCTCCTCGAGCCAGATCTCCTCGAGCACCATGTCGACCGTGGGCACGAGCTTGGCCGCCTCTAGAGGCTCCGGTGCGGTAAGCAGGTGCTGCAGCATGCTGATGCGGCTGCCCATGATGTCGTGCACGCGGACGCGCACCGTCTCGAGCGTCCTGCGGCGTTCCTCCTCGATGGCCGACTGCAGCAGGCGCTTCGTCTCCTCGGCCTGCGCGGCGAGCACGGCGTTCTTCGCCTCGAGCTCCCGCGTGACGGCGTCGAGCTCCGTCACGTCCGAGGCCGTGATCTCGAAGCTGCCGCGCTCCGCACGGCCCGGCATGGCCTTGCGCCGCAAGAGCCAGGCGCTGTGCCGGAAGCGGAAGAGCAGCGTCCCCTGCGCCTCGTCAAAGATGTGCCGGTCCCCCTGCTGGGCCATCTCCCTGAGTCTCTGCCAGAACGCTTCGGCGTCGCGGCTATGGCCGCCGACTGTCCCCTCCATGAAGTCGAGCATGCAAAGGTTCGCCAGGACGATGCGGCTATCGCCGCGCGCAGGCCAAAGGCAGAGGTGATGGCCGCGAGGAAGGCGGGCAGCAGGCAGAGCATCGCCGTGTATCCGCTCATCATTTCACCTCCTCCGTCAGGCTGCAATCGACCGACACGGCATAGCCAAGGTCCTTGACGGCGACTTGGCTCGCCGCATGGCCTTCGTGCCAGAGCGCCTGCCAGCGCGCCAGCCACGCGCCCTGCTGCTCGACGAGAAAGGTCACGCGCGCCTCGGCCATCGTCACGTAGATGTCCTCCGCCGCCCGGCTGCGCGCCGCCTCCGCGAGGAAGGTCGTCAGCGCATCGAAGGCCAGCAGGGCCGTCTGCGCCGGCATCTCATCCGGCATCTTCCAGTCGATAGCCGCATGCAGGCGGAACGCGCGCAGCGCCGAGCAAATCTCCGACGAGGCCATCTCGAGGTCCTCAAGCGCGATGCGGCTGCTCTCCTCGCTCTTGAGAAAGAGCACGCAGCGCTTCTTCGTGTACGTCGCGAGCAGGTTGAGTTTGTAGACCGCATGCTTTTGCGCCTCTCCCTCCGTCTTCAGGAGCTCCTCGCGAAACTCGCGGAAGTACGGACGGAGGCCCTTGAGCAGCGATTCGACCTCCTCGCGCAGGCGGTCCTGCATCATCTGTGCCGCCCGCTCGCGCCGCTTTGGTGCCTCGCGCTCCAGATAGCGGCGCCTGCGCGCCAGCGCCCGGTTTGCCTGTGCGAGGATGCGCTGCCGCTCGCGCAGCAGATGCATGTCCTCGTACCAGACGAGCGTGCCGCCGCCCGGCACCTTCATCTTGGAAATGCGGTAGTCCTTCCGCTCCGCTTCCCCGCCGGGCACCGCCTTCGAGACGAGGCGCGCCCGCCCCTTTTCATCGAGCAGCATGAGGCCGGGCGATGCCTCGCGGAAGAACGATTCGTGCTCGTCGTTCGACGGCATGAGGCCCGTCTGCAGGCAGAGTTCGAGCAGCAGCAGGAAGAAGCCCGTCGTCGTGAAGGTGACGTCGATGCGCACGAGGGGCAGGAAATTGTAGAAGATGGAGTACGCGAGGAACAGGCCGCAGAGGGCGACGGGCAGGACCATCTGCGGGCGCCAGATCTTCTGCAGCCCGGCCTTGACCCAGAGGATGGCGAGCGCCGCAAAGACCTCGAGGAACCAGATGGTCCAGTAGGCATAGGCGCCCCACTCCAGCTTCTCCTCCCATTCGCCGCCCTCGCGTTCTTGCGGGAACGAGAAGACCTGCTCATGCCAGTCGTTCGTCAGGATGGCGGCGGCCAGCACGAGGTTCAAGAGCAGCAGCGCCAGGAGATGCGGCGGCAGCCTGCGCGCGACGGCGTCGCGGTCCGCCACATGCGCGATCCAGAGCAGAGCGACGGGCAGGGCTGCCCGGAAGATGTAGTAGAGATACCAGAATGCATTGAGCAGGGCATCGCCCACATCCGGTACAGGCTCGAGCATGTACTTCATCAGGCGCACGGACTGCCAGGCGAGCAGCGCGGCGACGAGCAGGCGGACGGCCCGGCGCGCGCCGCGGTGCAGGAAGCGCGCCCGCAGCGCTTCGCCCCAGAGCAGCGTCACAGCCGGCATGAAGGCATAGGCAAGATGGCGCAGCCACGTCACGTCCATGCATACCCCCTCCTTCCTGATGGTCCCCATCTTCTCGATGATTTTCTTTTGCTGTAATACATGATAGAATGATGATAAACGATTTGAACAAGAATCATGCCGCTGCCGACACGACAAACAAAAAGGAGCACACACATGAGCAAGATGACCAAGCGGGCGCGCATCCTCGCGGGATGCCTGGCCCTGCTCGCTGCAGCCCCCATCCCCGCCACTGCCGCCAAAGTACAGCAGGATTCCGCAAGATCCGTGAAACCAGACGCAGCTTCCGAAATGGAACAAGAAGCCGAGATCATCGACAGTCTAGAGAAGGCCGATGCGAGGCACTCCTATCCGCGGCTCACACTGCACGGCGACTACCGCTTCCTCTACGGCAAGGGTCGCTTCCACGCAAGCGTGCCGGACATGCGGACCGGCACGCTGCGCCGCACCGACCAGGCCGTCTTCCGCGCCGAGCGCCGCCTGCGCCTCTTTCCCTTCATCGAGACGAGCCCTGGGACGAGCATCCGCACGATGCTCGAGGACAAGCGCGACAGCAAGGACGAGTCGCGCAACAAGCACCTGACGCTCTCGCGCCTCTACCTGCAGCACGAGAACCCCCACACGAAGATCGAAGTCGGCCGCTTCAACTACTACCTCATGGACGGCAGCATCATCGACAAGCGCATCGACGGCCTGCGCTTCCGCACGGGCGATACCGACCGACCACAGGGCAGCCTGACCGTCTTCGTCGGCCGCACGACAGGCGAACCAGATGAACAGAAAGACGGCATCTCCGTGCTCTGGAAGAAAGCGCTCGGCAAACTCGATGCCAGTGCCGCCTATCTCGATTTCCGCCAGCGCCAGGACCTGCCAGCAAGCGAGCCAAGACTCCGCGCACTCGGCCTGCCTGCCGGCCGCATCGGCCAGGGCTTTGACCGGCAGCGCATCGCCTCGCTTGCGGCCAAGTACCATCCCACATCGAAATGGCAGCTCGGGCTCGAACTGCTGCAAGCAGACGGGCGCCATTATGCCGACGCCTATCGAGAGCGCGAGGGCGGCTTCGTCGCGCTCGTACAGTACGGCGAGCTGGACGAGCGGAAGGCCGGCAGCTTCGCGAGCTGGCTCCGCTACTACGACCAGTCCTCCGCCTCCGTCCTCTACCCGACGATGGACGCCGACACCGGCTTCTTCCGGCGCGAGGGCTTCCGCGGCTGGGGTGCCCGCACCGACTACGTCATCACGCCGGGCCTCGTCTGCGCCGTCGAGGGCTTCCGCCTCGAGAACCGGCGCGAGAGCCCCCTGCTGCGCCGCATGCACGAGTACATCCTCGGCACGAGCATCACCGCCTACTTCTGACGCATGGCGCAGCGCCAAAAGTGCGTTTTAGGTACACTCGGTACATCAGGGCATGGCGGTGTCGTCGCGCTCGCATTCGTTCTGCGTCCCCACGCTCGTCAGGCCCTTCTCGGCCGCCTCCACGGCAAGGCCGACGATGCTCTTGTGGCCCGTCTTCTCGAGCATGTTGGCGATGTGGAAATTGACCGTGCGCTTCGCGATGCCCAGCCGCGCCGCGATCTCCTCGCGCGAGAGGCTCTGGCAGATGAGCTGCAGAATCTCGAGCTCGCGCTCCGTCAGGCTGGCCTCCGCCGCATCGAACGTATCCCGACCGCGGATGACGGAGAATACGTGCTCGCCCGCCATCGTCCGCCGTATGCAGTCGAGGAACGCCTCCCCCGACGCCTCCTTGTAGATGAAGCTGTCCGCGCCAGCGTCCTTCGCCCAGCCGACAAAGGCGAGCTCCGACATGCCCGTCATCATGACGACGCGGATTGCCGGAAAGCGCTCTTTGAGCCGGCGGCAGATGCGGATGCCGCTCGTGCGGCTCTCCATGCAGATGTCCATGAGCACGAGGTCCGGCCGGTAGCGCAGACACGCCTCCTCCGCCAGTTCCGCCAAAGCACAGGTCGCACAGACAGCAATGTCTGGCGCCGGTTCAAAGATCTTCCTGAGTCCCTCCAAAAGGATTTTCTGGTCATCCACGAGCAGGATGTCAATCATCGCGCTCCCTCCCATTTCATCGTGTTTTCTCTATTGTATCATAGAGCTGCATTAGAAAGAAGTGCACTTTGCACCTAAAACGCACTTTACGAAATGCAGTCCCGCAGATGTATGGTATACTAAAAGCATTCCATCACGAAAGGACTTGATTCTCTGAATAAGAAATACCTCTACCTGCTCGCTGCGGCGCATCTGAGCAACGACATCAACACGGGTTCGCTGCCGGCGCTGCTGCCGTTCTTCGTAAGCTTCTACGGCATGGACTACACGGCCATCGCGGGACTGATGTTTGCCTCCTCGTTCCTGAGCTCCATCATCCAGCCACTGTTTGGCTATCTGGCCGACAAGGGCTCGCGCCAGTGGTTCATGGCCGTCGGCGTCTTCTTTGCCGGCACCTCGCTGGCCATCACGGGCTTCGTCTCCGACTACTGGCTGATCTTCGCTGCGGTCACGGTCATGGGCATCGCAACCTCCATCTTCCATCCGGAGGCCGCCCGCTGCGTCAACGGCGTCTCGCAGGGCGCGCGCGGCAAGGGCATGAGCATCTTCAGCGTCGGCGGCAACGGCGGCTTCGGCTTCGGCCCGCTGCTTGCCGTCTTCCTCGTCACGACGTTCGGCATGCACGGCCTCGCCTTCTACGGCATTACCGCTGCCTGTATGAGCCTCCTGCTGCTCCTCGCCATCCCGCATCTGCGGCGCGCCATCGAGGCCAATGCGAGTGCAGCAGCCAAGGCGGCCAGCGCCAAACAGACGAGCAGCAGCCCCGCCGCGACGAATGACTGGCATGCCTTCGGCCGCCTCTTCTTCGTCATCCTCTTCCGCTCGACGGTCTTCACTGGCATCTCGAGCTTCCTGCCGCTCTTCTGCATCCAGGTGCTCGGCTCGAGCGAGGCCATCGGCTCGATGACGCTCTCCATCATCAGCATCGCGGGCGTCGCCGCCACGCTCTTCGGCGGCTGGTTCGCCGACCGCCACGGCTACCGCAGGACACTGCGGCTCGGCAGCGTCCTGCTCGTCCCGTTCCTCGCCATCGCCGTCTTCTCCCACAGCATCTACGCCGTCTACGCCATGCTGCTGCCGATGAGCTTTGCCATGCTCGCGCCGTACTCCTCCTTCGTCGTCCTCGGCCAGGAGTACCTCGCCAAGAACATCGGCTTCGCCTCCGGCGTCACGCTCGGCATCTCGATGAGCATCGGCGGCATCATCGCCCCCGTCCTCGGCCACTACGCCGACACCTACGGCCTCACCGCCGTCATGGGTCTGCTCGTCCTCATCGCCGCCATCTGCGCCGGCGCCACCTTCCTGCTGCCCGACAAGAAGACACCCCAATGAAAAAAGTCCCTGTACTACTGTACAGGGACTTTTTTAACATCATCCGATGAAAAGAATTGCATCACCGATCATGATGCGCGGCGCATGACCGCCCTTGAGTGCGATCTGCCCCGGCATCTCTGTCTTTTCCTGATTGAACACCAAAGTGACATGACCGTGTTCTCTCAAGGTCTGATTGGCGACCTGCCCGACATCCGTGACCGTGTACTCCCGGTCCGCGATAATCAGACGGTCTCCCGGCACGATATCCTCGGCCAGCTCACCTTTTGTATGCGAGATGACCATATTCTCATAGGCTGGCGGAACATCTTTATCGAACAGGATCAAGCTGTCCCGGATTTTCATAAAGGAAAGGACCGAGTCACCAATGGCTGTTACCGTAGCTTCATATTTCATGTGAGCCTCCAACAATCAACAATTACAAGTACAGGCAATTATAAGATCTGCGCAATCAGCAGCGTCAGACTGATTGCCGTCAACGAGGCCACGCAGGTCGCTGCCGTATACGACTTCAGGGCCCCCTGCACCGTCAGGCCAAAGTATTCCTTGACAATCCAGAAGCCGGAATCCGTGACATGCGAGAAGCAGATGGCACCGGAGCCGACTGCTAGGCAGACGATGGCCGGGTCAAGGTTCGGATACTGCGCGAGCATCGGCAGGACGATGCCTGCAGACGTCATCATCGAGACGGTTGCCGAACCGACGGAAAAGCGCATGATTGCAGCGACGAACCAGGCCAGCAGGAGCGGGTTCATGTCAAGTGAAGTCAGGATCTCGCCGAGTTTGACGCCCAGCCCACTGTCCAACAATACTTTGTTGAATGCGCCGCCAGCGCCAATGACGAGCAGGATGCCCGCCACTGGGCCGAAGCACTGTTCCGTATACTTCAACAGGTCCTGCATCGTCTTGCCGCGGCAGATGCCGAGTGACCAGTAGGCAAAGAATGCGGAAATCAGCAATGCGGTGATTGGATTGCCGATGAAATCCACCCATACGCCGACAGGCGAATCCTTCCAAGGCGACAGTTCGAAAATAGTCTTTGATACCATGATAAGCATCGGCAGCAGGATCGTGAACAGCGTGATGCCGAACTTCGGCAATTCACTGTCCGGCACTGGTTTTTCTCCTTCGCGCAGCGTGTCGAGGTCTGATTCGATTCCCTTCGAGACGAAGCGCGTCCAGATAGGACCGCCCACAGCTGCACAGATTGTGCATACAACGAGGCCGAGCAGGATGACCTTGCCAACATCCGCACCGAGCGTCGCGGTGATGGCCATCGCCGCCGGATGCGGCGGCAGCATGCAGTGGACGACCTGCAGAGAGATACCGATTGGAACGCCGATGCGCACGATCGAGAGGCCCGTAGCGCGTGCCACACTGATGACGAGAGGGATCAAGAGGACAAAGCCGACCTGGAAAAACACGGGAATGCCCGTGATGAGACCGACAAACATCATCGCCCAGTTCGCACGTTTCTGTCCAAAGCGATGAATCAACGTGCGCGCCAGGCGTTCAGCGCCGCCAGAAGTCTCGAGCATCTTGCCGAGGATGCTTCCGAAACCGAGAACGGTGGCCAAAAAGCCCAAGGTGCTGCCCATACCAGCTTCGATGGATTTGCAGATACCATTGAGCGGCATGCCTGTCACAAAGCCGACGTAAAAGCAGACAATGATCAGGCTGACAAATGCCTGTATATGCGCCCGCATGATCAAGAAGACAACGAGCATGATCGCTGAAAGCAGCGTGCCAACTAAGAAAGCCGTTTCCAAAATCCTTCCTCCATTCTTCTATGTTCTCTATCTTCATCCGGCATCGTTTTCCCTATGACAGGTCCACGGACTGCAAGATCACTGCAGCTCAAACCATTTGAGATATTCCCGTACGACCTCTGTCATTTCTGCTTCCGCCTGCTCCGTCACCTGCTCAAAGCGAAGATTCGGATCATCCTGCGCAGCAAGATACGCCCTTGCCCTTCGGACACCGCTCGTCGATACTTCCGTGTTGATGTTGATCTTCCGGATGCCGCGGCGGATGGCTTCCTGCAGCGTATCGCGTGGAATGCCGGAGCTTCCATGGAGTACCAGCGGCGTATCCACCGCCTTAGCGATGGCAGATAAGCGCTCAAGGTCCAGATGCGGCGTTCCCTTGTAGAGACCGTGCGCATTGCCGATGGAGATGGCCAAGGCGTCGATGCCCGTTCCCTCCGTAAATGCCTGAGCATCCTGCGGCGTCGTGTAGCTCCGCGGATCACCGGGATCGCCAGAACCATCTTCCTCGTTGAGATAACCGAGTTCGCCTTCCACGCTGACCGATACGAGATGCGCCATCCTGGCCATCTCAGCTGTCGCGCGGATATTCTCAAGAAGCGGCAGCGAAGAGCCGTCGAACATGACGGAAGTAAAACCAGCGCGTATGGCCCGCAAGATGGTCTTTTCCTGTTTTGTGTGGTCAAGATGCAGTACGACAGGCTCAGGCGCGCTCTCTGCATATGATTTCACCAGTGCAGCCATTGCTTCAAGCGGCATATGTGCATCGTACTTCTCGCCAAAAGCCAGGATGACAGGATGCCTACCATCCGCGGCTTTCAGGACGGCCTGGACGGATTCCACATTGTAGACGTTGAACGAGCCAATCGCACAATGATGTTCCTCGGCCAAGCGCAGGATTTCCTGAAGATTGACCAGCATATCATTTCTCCTCTAGTTTCGCCACAATGTCCCGCAACGTCGTGACTGCACCGACATTGCCTGGGAAGATGATGTAGCTCATGCCCGGGAACTTGCTCTCAGCGCCCGTCTTCCAGACAGGGATGCCCGGCGCCACCTGACCAAGTACAAGAGCGCGCTTGACCGACAGGCCTTTCGTACCGACATCGCTCGACGTAATGCCGCCCTTGGCAATCAGGAAGGCAGGCTGGATGGAGAGACGGCTGACGATGCTCGTGATGGCTTCCGATATCTTGACCGATACGCGCAGCGATTCTTCTTCGGAGCCTGCATCAAAGCGCTTGCGCCCCGTGTAGACAGCCACGGTTTGGCCATTCTGGATGGCCTGTTCCACCGCGCCTACGACGCGCTGCAGCTCTGCTTCGAGTTTTTCCGGCTCCAGGACGAGCATGTGATTGAACTCGATGAACTTGACATCCTTGAGCTCCTTGAGCTTGGCCAGCTGATCCGTCGTCTTCTTGACATGCGAGCCAATGATGATGAGGCCGCCATTCGTATTGCCCGGCACAACGAGTTCTTCCTTCGTCAGCAGAGCCTTGTCCGGCACGCCTCCGATGACCTTCGTCCAGGCTGCTGCCGTGCGGAACATGAAGGTCTTACCCGCTTTCATCGCACGGATCATGGCAATCGCAAAGACTTTGACATCGACATAGTCCACCGCATTGACGATCACCTTATGGAAGTCCTTGACTGCCATGAGCTGGTCGACAATCTTATCGACCGCCACAGCGCGGAGGTCATCCAGTGCGATGCAGGTAACATCAGCCGCCTTGAAGGCGCCCTTTGTCTTTTCTTCTACATACTCAGCGAGATTCGACTTGGTATAGCTGAAGGTCTTATCCTTTGCGAATTCCGTCTCGCCAGCCGGCACGAGGTAATCGCCTTCCTGTACGTAGTGGATATCACCGATCGTAAAGCGGCCACCTTCCTTGAAGAATGGCATCAGGACCTCGCCATCAATGGTCTTTCCCGTTCCCTGCTCCAACGTCTTGCAGAGCGTCTCGGTCTCGAGCGGATAATGGCCGCGCAGCGTGGAATCGCTGCGGCTAATGATCATGAAATCTCTGCCCGTCTTCTTGGACTCTGCCATGACGCGCTCCGCGATGGTCTGATGGACTTCTTTTGTGTACTTGGCAGAGAAGGCGCGCGAGTTGGTCAGGATGAAGAACATATCCTGTTCCTCAGCGAAGCCTGCGGCGATGCTCTCCTCCGACCAGTCCGTGTAGACATGGATGCCGTTGACCGTCTGTACCCCCGTCGGGTCGTCGTCCAGCACGATGATTTTCTTATGGAAATCCTCACGCTCTTTCGCGAGCATTGCGTCGACTCGTCCCTCGTCAACAGCGGGGATATCCTTGAATAAGTCTTGCTTGAGTACCTTCATGATCATTTCCTCACTCTTCATTCGTCTTGACTACGACACCGGAAATATTCTCATAGAACTGGACGATGCCGCTGTGATCATCCATCAGATGCCCCGTCGCCTTGAGGCTGTGCATGATCTGCTCCAGGACACCGGTCATGACGAGCGGCAGATCGAGCTTTTTCGCCGTATCCATGACATTCGTGATATCCTTGAGGTTGATCTTGATCGGTCCGCCCGGTTTGAAGTTGCGGTGGAACATCATTGGCGCTTTTGCATCGAGTACCGTGCTGCCAGCCAGGCCGCCGCGAATCGCCTCATAGACCTTTTTCGGGTCAGCACCAGCTTTCGTCGAAAGGATCAGTGCCTCGGCTACTGCTGCGATATTGAGATTGACGATGACCTGATTGGCCAGCTTCGTTACGGAGCCGCTGCCCGTCGGTCCGACCAGCGTGATGGACGAACCCATCGCCTCAAATACGTCGCGAACAGAGTCCAATACGTCTTCCTCACCGCCAACCATGATGGCGAGCGTGCCTGCTACGGCGCCCGGCTCACCGCCGCTGACCGGCGCATCGAGGAATGCACATCCCTTTGCCGCAGCCAGTTCAGCAAACTCTTTCGACTCCACCGGCGTGACCGAGCTCATATCCACGATGACCGTTCCCGCTTTGACGCCGGCCAGGATGCCATCATCGCCATTGAGGAGAGAACGGACAATCGGACCGCTCGGCACCATCGTGATGACGACATCCTGATCACATGCAACCTCCTTAGCGGAAGAAGCACCTTTCGCACCCTCTGCCACAAGTGCCTTGACCGCATCGGCTACGATGTCATAGACCGTGACAGAAAAACCTGCTTTCAAGAGATTACGGACCATCGGTTTGCCCATGATACCCAGACCTACAAAACCAATTCTCTTCATGATGTACTCCTCCTAAATCAACTAAAGTGTTACATGTAGTATACTACTAAATTTATAAGAAAATTCATGACGAGCATGAATTTTTCTATCGTATCATCTTTTCATCTTTGATACACTTGGGATTGCATTTTACTGAAGCAGTGTTGTTCCCAGCGCCAATGCAGTCTCCTGCATATGCTGCATGAATGCCTGCATAGCAGAATCTTCATCTCCATGCAGAATCTCCTCAAGGATGCGTTGATGTTCAAGACATGCCTTTGCATTGCGGTGACTCATATGGAGTGAGCTGTATGTCGCCTGCTCGATCTTCGTGCGCATCTGGTCGTTGATACGTTTCAGATAGGTATTGTCCGTACACTCCACGATCAAGCAATGGAAGTCTGTATCGGCTTTCATGTACTCGAAATGATGTGCTTCATCCTGCGCGAAGTCCTCACTGTCCTTCTGGCATTTCTGCAAGGACAGGATAATCTCTTGGATTGAGGACTCTTCACGGTGGCGGACCAGATAGCGCAGGCTGTACCCCTCTATAGCAATACGTGCCTGCAGGATCTCTTGCATATCCTCCGGTGACACATCCTTCACGCCCCATCCACGATTGGAGTAGACTTCCAGCATGCCCTCATTCGTCAGTCGAATCACAGCCTCGCGGACTGGCGTGCGCGATACTTCAAGCTTATCCGCAAACTGCTGCTCCGAATAAATGACACCAGTCTGCAACTCACCTTTGATTATCGCGTGTTTCAGGTATTGATACACCTGGTCTTTATACGAGATCTTCTTGATCACTCGTCTTTCCCCTTTCTTGTATGTAGTATACTACTAATAACACTACAATGTCAATAGAAAAATATAAAATAAGAAAAAGCCGCTTTTTCGCAAAGCGGCTTTTCTGTATGTCCAATGGTTTTTCTTATAGACCGACTTCCTCGCGCAGGACGGCTGCCTTGTCCGTGTGCTCCCATGGCAGGTCGACGTCGGTGCGGCCGAAGTGGCCATAAGCTGCGGTCTGCTTGTAGATGGGGCGGCGCAGGTCGAGCATCTTGATGATGCCGGCCGGACGCAGGTCGAAGTGCTTCTTGACGAGGGCCTCGATCGTGTCCTCGTCGACCTTGTTGGTGCCGAAGGTGTCGACCATGATGGAGACCGGATGGGCGACGCCGATGGCGTAGGCCAGCTGGATCTCGCAGCGGTCAGCGAGGCCGGCAGCGACGATGTTCTTGGCGACGTAGCGCGCTGCATAGGCCGCGCTGCGGTCGACCTTCGTGGGGTCTTTGCCCGAGAATGCACCGCCGCCATGGCGTGCCCAGCCGCCGTACGTGTCGACGATGATCTTGCGGCCCGTCAGGCCCGAATCGCCCTGCGGGCCGCCGATGACGAACTTGCCCGTCGGATTGACGAGAATCTTCGTCTCGTCCGTCAGCAGCTCAGCCGGGACGACGGCCTTGATGACGTGCTCGATGAGGTCTTTGCGGATCTTGGCGAGCTCCACATCTTCATCGTGCTGCGTCGAGATGACAATCGTGTCGACAGCGACCGGCTTGCCATCTTCGTAGAGCACCGTGACCTGCGTCTTGCCGTCCGGGCGCAGGTACGAAAGCGTGCCGTCCTTGCGGACCTCTGCGAGGCGGCGTGCGAGGCGGTGTGCCAGCGCGATGGTCAGCGGCATGTACTCTTCCGTCTCGTTCGTCGCATAGCCGAACATCATGCCCTGGTCACCTGCGCCGATGGCGTCTTCAACATCCATATCGCCCTCGCGCGCCTCGAGCGCCTTGTCGACGCCCTGCGCGATGTCCGGCGACTGCTCGTCGAGCGAGACGAGGATGCCGCAGGTGTCGGCATCAAAGCCGTACTTGGCACGCGTGTAGCCGATCTCGCGCACCGTCTCGCGAATGATCTTCGGGATATCGACGTAGCAGTTCGTCGAGACCTCGCCGACGACGTGGACCTGGCCCGTCGTCACGAGCGTCTCACAGGCCACGCGGCCGTTCGGGTCCTGTGCGAGGATGGCATCGAGGATGCTGTCCGAGATCTGGTCGGCCATCTTATCCGGATGACCTTCCGTGACCGATTCCGAGGTGAATAACATGCGTTTCTTGCTCAAAAGAGAAACCTCCTTTTCATTCAAACCATACGTAATTTTACGAGTCTACTCCATTTCAAGTCGGACTCACGAGCTCGCAGCCCTTCCCTTTTTCCTGCATAAAAAGGAGCTCTCTATAAAAAGAGAGCTCTTTATCGCACTCTCATCTTATAGGCCGGACCTAAAGGAATTGGCACCGTTTTGACGAAGTCAATGGTTGCCGCGGTTTCATCGGGCCAGTCCCTCCGCCGCTCTGGATGTGAGTTCACTATTCTGCTTGATGTATTCATCATACCGCATCTGCATAGCGCATGTCAAGAGAAAAATGAAGCGGATTCATTTTTCTTTCTCATCGCGGAATTCGCGGATGACGACCTTCTCGGCCTGGTCGATCGTGCTGAGCTGCACGCTGACGACCTCGTGCGAGGACGTCGGCACGTTCTTGCCGACGAAATCGGCGCGGATCGGCAGCTCGCGGTGGCCGCGGTCGACGAGCACGGCCAGCTGGATGTTCTTTGGGCGTCCCATGTCGATGATGGCATCGAGAGCGGCGCGGATCGTGCGGCCCGTGTAGAGCACGTCGTCGACGAGCACGATGGTCTTGTCCGTGATGTCGACGGGCAGCTCCGTCTGATGGACGATTGGCTGATACGAGAGGGACGAGAGGTCATCGCGGTAGAGCGTGATGTCGAGGACGCCGACCGGCGGCTTCTTGCCCTCGATATGTTCGATATTGGCAGCGATGCGCTCCGCAATCGGCACGCCGCGCGTGCGGATGCCCACGATGACGATGTTGTCCACGCCCTTGTTACGCTCGACAATCTCATGCGAGATGCGCGTGAGGGCGCGGCGGATCCCCTCGGAATCCATGATGACGGTCTTATCGGTCAATACTGGCATAGAAATCCCTCCCAAAATAAATCAAACTTCCATCAGTTGTCGATTATCGATTATCGCCTGTCAGCGCTGGAATTTGGCGCGCAGTGCCTTGAGTATCTTCTCCATGTCCTCCGGCAGCGGCGCCGTGAAGGTCATGACCTCGCGCGTGCGCGGATGGGTCAATGTGAGCTGCAGGGAGTGCAGCGCCTGCCCCTTGATGGCAAACGGGCAGGCCTTGCGCGGCCCGTACTTGGGGTCGCCGAGGACGGGATGCCCGATGCTCGCCATGTGCACGCGGATCTGATGCGTGCGGCCCGTCTCCAGGCGGCACTCGACGAGCGTGTAATCGCCGAAGCGCTCGAGCACGCGGAAGTGCGTGACGGCCGGCTTGCCGTGCTCATGGACGATGGCCATCTTCTTGCGGTCCGTCGGGTGGCGGCCGATGTCCCCCTTGATGACACCGGCCTCCTCACGGATGTTGCCGCAGACGATGGCTCGGTAGATGCGGTGCGCTGCCTTCGTGCGGATCTGCTCCGCGAGGTCGAGATGCGCCGCATCGTTCTTGGCAGCGACCATGACGCCTGAAGTGTCCTTGTCGAGGCGGTGGACGATGCCCGGGCGGATCTCGCCGTTGATGCCGGAGAGGTCCTTGCAGTGGTAGAGCAGCGCGTTGACGAGCGTCCCCGTGTAGATGCCCGTGGCCGGATGCACGACCATGCCGCGCGCCTTGTTGACGACGATGATGTCGCTGTCCTCATAGAGGATGTCGAGCGGGATATCCTCCGGCAGGATCTCGACGGGCTTCGCCTCCGGCAGGTGGAAGGTGACTTCCTCCCCCGCCTGCAGCTTGTAGTTCGCCTTGCGCACGCGGCCAGCGACGAGCGCCTGCCCCTCCGCGATGACCTTCTGGACATGCGCGCGCGAGAGCGTGGGCTCCATGCGCGTGAGGAAGCGGTCGAGGCGCTCGCCGTCCTGGTCTGCTGTATACACTTTCGTAGAATCTGACATATTCACTCATCCATTTCTTTCCGCATCGTTTTATCATTCACGCTCATTCATGCGGAACAATATGGCAAAGATCATGCCCGCGACGCCGAGCACGATCGCGATGTCGGCCACATTGAAGACCGGCCAGATGCGGAAATCGAAGAAGTCGATGACGAGGCCCTGGCGGATGCGGTCAATGAGGTTGCCCACGGCGCCCGCGAGCATGGCAACGCAGCCGTAGTAGAACGCGGCGGGCTCCTTCTTGAGCCGCCTGTGATAGGCGAGAAAGGCAAGGATCAGCGCCGCTGCCGCGAGGACGAAGAACCAACGCGCCTGTGGCAGCATGCCAAAGGCAGCGCCCGGGTTCAGCACATAGGTGATATGGAAGATGTGCGGCACGACGGGCAGGCTCTCCCCCGGCAGGAAGACGGTGCTGATGGCGTACTTCGTCAGCTGGTCGACGGCGAGGATCAGGGCAAATAATGCAAGCGCCATGCGTCGTCTCAGCCTTTCTGCACGGCGCCATCTGCTGCGGCAGCGCCCTGCTGCGATGCAGCATCCTGTGCGGCAGCTGCCTCAGCCTTCGTTTCCTGCTGCGGCTCAGCGCTCTGCTGGCGCGGCAGGCGGTCGATGGCATCGTGGAGCACGGCGAGCTCTGACTCGAGTGCGGCCTTGATCTGGTAGAGGAACTGCGACTTGGCCTCGACGAGGCGGCAGTACTCGACCGTAGCCGACTTGACCTGATGGTCGGCAGCCTCGACCATCTGGCGCGCTGAGATCTCGGCGTCGCGACGCATGTTCTGGCACTCCTTGGCCGTGCTCTCGCGCAGGTTCTCGGCGTGCTGCTTGGCCGTGTCCGTGACCTCGTTGGCCGTCTTCTGCGCAATCAGCAGCGTTTCCTTGAGGTTGTTCTCGAGCTTCTGGTACTGCGCATTGTCCTTCTTCATGCGGGAGAGCTCTTCCTTGAGGTTGTCGTTCTCACGGAAGAGTTTCTCGTAGTCGTTGACGACCTGGTCGAGGAAGTCATCGATCTCATCTTCGTTGTAGCCGCGGAAGCTGCGCTTGAATTCTTTGTTGTGGATATCGAGTGGTGTAAGCAAAATCAAGATCTCCCATCTATGTGAGTCTGTTTATGAGTCTATGCGATTCTCATGATAATTCTCGTGCGGGTCAAGTGGCCGGGCATCGCGCGCAATCAGATATAGCGCTTGAGCACGACGACGGTGCGCCCCTTCTTCGTCTGGCCGCGCACTTCGGCGACCTCGAGGCGGCCACGGCCGCGCATCGAGATGATGTCGCCCTCCTTGACCGTCTGCGAGGCGCTCTTGACGGGCTGCCAGTTGAGCTTCATCTTGTCGGCAGCGATGTCAGCGGCCGCGCGGCTCCGCGACGAACCGAAGCCCGAGGCGGCGATCGAGTCGATGCGCAGCGAAGCGACGGTCGCGCGGATTTCCTTGCAGCGCTCTTCGCGCGGCGCGATGCCCGCGAGATCGGCCATCTCACAGCTGACGCCGACGGCACCGATCTTCGTGAGGTTCTGGAGCAGGTACTCCGCCATCTTGCTGTCGCAGAGGATGCGCACGGAGTCGGCCGTCACCAGAAGGTCACCGAGGCGATCGCGCTCGATGCCGAGGCCCATCAGGGCGCCGAGTACATCGCGGTGGCTCAGGCGTGCGAACTGGCCGTTCCACGAAGCCTTGAGGCAGGCGATGTCAAAGCCAGAGGGCGTGCCCGCAAAATCCTCGTGGATGTACATCGCGCGCGCCCGTTCGGCTCCCTGGTAGCCGCCGCCGAAATCGACGCGCAGCCCCGGGTAATTGGCCGCCACTGTCTCGGCGATCTCCTGCCCGTACGGGTCGAGGAAACCGCTCAGGCGGAATTTCTGGCTGCGCTGCACGGCCTCTGCGAGGTCGACGAGCTTGATGACCGTCTCCTCGCCTTCCGTGCCCTTGTAGAACCGTATGAGTTTTTCTTTCTGTTCACTTGCCATATCTGCTTCTCTTACTTCTTTCCTAATTCCCTGGACTTCTCGGTCGCAGCGAGTACCGCATCAATCAGCGCGCCGCGCAGGCCGCGATTCTCGAGCACGCGCACGCCGGCAATCGTCGTGCCGGCCGGGCTCGTGACCTGATCGCGCAGGACATCGGGATGCTTGCCCGTCTCGAGCACCATCTTGGCGGCGCCGTAGACGGTCTGCGCCGCCAAGAGCGTCGCCGCATCGCGCTTGAGTCCCGCCGCCACACCGCCGTCCGACAACGCGTCGATGAGCAGGAATACGTAGGCCGGACCGCTGCCCGAGAGGCCCGTCACAGCATCCATCGCCGACTCTGTGACTTCGACGGCGCGCCCTGCTGCCGACAGCAGTTCTGAGACGACGGCCGCCTCAGCCCGGCCCGCACGCGTGCCGCAGGCGAAGGCCGACATGCCGGCGCCGACGGAGAGCGGCGTGTTCGGCATGATGCGCACGACGGGCTGCTCGGCAAACGACGCCTCGAGCGCATCGAGCGTCAGGCCCGCGACGATGGAGAGAATCAGCGTCTTGCTGCCGACCTTATCCTTGACCTCGGCGATGGCCTTGTCCGCGACCTGCGGCTTGACCGCGAGGAAGAGGACGTCGACATCCCCGACAAACGAATCCGCGCCGACGCTCGCGTGGATGCCGTACTGCTCAGCGAGCTGCTGGCAGCGCGCTTCCTTGTGGTCAGATACGTAGATATCCGACGGGCTGACCGTGCCCTGCACAATGCCGGCAACGATGGCCTCTGCCATCGCGCCGCCGCCGATGAAGCCGACGCGCAAATCCATGCTCATAGAAAAGCCCCCTATATCCCTGATAAAAATCCCTGCTTACTTCTTGAGCCAGGGCATCTCTGCCGACACCTTGCGCTCCTCTTCCGTGTACGTCACATTGACGTTGCTCGGCGCGCAGAGGAAGACGTTGTGGCCGACCTTCTTGATCTCACCGTTCAAGGCATACGTCGTGCCGCTGATGAAGTCGATGATGCGCTTGGCCGACTCCGCATCCGTGTGCTCGAAGTTGATGACGACCGGCTTGCGCTCGCGCAGGTTGTTCGCGACCTGCTGCGCGTCGTCAAACGTCTTCGGCTCAATGATGATGACTTTCATCTGTGCGGCTACGACATTCTCGCGGACCGATGCACCAGAATGAAGATTGACTACATTGCTCGTCTCTTTCTCCTGATGATCTCGATTGTTCCCCAACGCTTCTTCCTCCTTCTGCTCTGCGGCGCGCCTCTGGTTGCGCTCGCGTTCCTTCTCTTCTTCTTCGGCCAAGGCCAGCTTCTCGTCCTCATCCGGGTCCGAGATGCCGAACTTGCCACAAATCTTATCGATCACATTCATCTGAAACACCCCTCAAAATCTCTTATGTATCCCCTAGTACTGACGCGGACCGAAGATGGCCGTCCCCACGCGGACGATGTTGGCCCCTTCCTCTACCGCGATCTGGTAATCGTGTGTCATACCCATCGATAAGTAGGATATATTCGCGGTCTTGAAGGGAATCTCCTTTACCTGCTGGAAAATTTCATACATCTCGTGGAACAGCGGGCGGCACTCTTCGACGTCCGCATAGTTCGGCGCGATGCACATGAGGCCGCGCAGGCGGAGGTTCGGCAGTGCATCGACGAGGTCGAGGAGCGGACGCAGGTTCTCCTTGTAGATGCCCGACTTGCTGTCCTCCTTCGCGAGGTTGACCTGCACGAGGATGTCCTGGCACTTGCCGATCTTGCCCGCCTCCTTGTCGAGGGCGCGCGCGAGATGCTCCGAATCGACGGAGTGGATCAGGCTGAAGTACTTGACGGCCTGCTTCGCCTTGTTGGTCTGCAGGTGGCCGATGAGATGCCAGGTGACATCGCGGTCGAGGATATCGAATTTGCTCTTGGCCTCCTGGATGCGGTTCTCGCCGATGTCGGTGGCACCGGCATCGATGGCCTCGCGCATGGCCTCGACATCGTGGTTCTTCGTGACGGCGACGAGCTTCACGGGCGCATCCTTCGGCACGCGCGTGCGGCGTGCCATGGCTTCTTTTATATGCTGTTCAACTTGATGGAGATTTTCTGCAATCATGAGACTTCCCCCGTTTGGTGATATGGATATGAAAAATGATACCGTGGAATGATGAAAGACGGCCTGCTGTCTCAGGCGGGGCGCAGGGCGATGACGGCCCCGAGGCGCCCCGTCCTGCCGCCGTCTGCGCGGTAGGAGAAGAAATCCTCGTGGTGGCAGGCGGTGCAAGTGCGCGCCTCGTCGATGTGCTCCGGCAGGACGCCGGCCTCCTCGAGCTGCAGGCGGTTGGCCGCCCAGAGGCTCAGGTGCGTGCCGCCCTCTTCGTCGGGATGCGAGAAGAGCTCGGCTTCGTGGCCCGGGAACGCTTCCTTGAACTGCCGCTCGACCTCAGGGCCGACCTCGTAGCAGCACGGGCCGATGGAAGGCCCGATGGCGGCGAGCAGTTCCTCCGGCCGCGTGCCGAACTCCTGCTGCATGCGCAGGACGGTCTTGGCAGCGATGCGGCGCACCGTGCCCTTCCAGCCGCCGTGCGCGATGCCCACCGCGCGGTGGACCGGGTCGAGGAACAGGATGGGCGTGCAGTCCGCAAAGCAGAGCAGCAGCGGCAGGCCCGGCTCATCCGTGATCAGGGCATCCGTCTGCGCGATGGAATCCGCATACGAGAGCGCGCCGCGGCCAGCCTCCCTGCTGCCGACGCGCGCGATGGCCTCGCCGTGCACCTGCTCCGGCGTCACGAGCTGCGAAGCGTCGAGCCTGAGGGCCGCGAGGTAGCGGCGGCGGTTCGCGATGACGGCCGCGGGGTCATCCCCGACGTGGAGCCCGAGGTCGAGCGACGCCCAGGGCGCTTCACTCACGCCGCCCCTGCGGCACGAGAGGCCATGAACGGCAATCTCCTCCGGGAATGAGGAGAACTGGCCGCTGTAGACATGATAGACTGGATCGATCTCAATCAGAGAAAAGCTCATCGAAACACCTCCAAGAGCAAGAAATGCAAGAAACGCAAAGGATCAGCAGACACCGCAGCGGTGGCAGCCCTCAAAGCACGGGATTGTCGGCTTCAGTGCCTCCGCCCGCTTGAGTTCTTCATAAAGGTACGCCTTCTTGAAGCCCATGTCGAGACGCTCCCACGGGAAGAGTTCCGACTCTGGCCGCTTGCGGTAGAGATAGAACGCAGGGTCCAGGCGCAGCTCCTTCAGCGCGCGCTTGAAGGCCTTGCTGCCGCCGAGCTCATGCGCGCGCATGAGCGCCTCGCCGACGCGGCGGTCGCCGCGCGAGAGCACGCCCTGGATGTAAGCCTCTTTGGGCGACTCGATGTTGACGACGACGTGCTTGCGCCGGCGCAGCGTCTTCTCGAGGCGCTTCAGGCGCTTCTCGACGGTCTTGCGGTCCGCCATCGGCTCCCACTGGAACGGCGTGAACGGCTTCGGGATGAAGGGATTGACGGAGAGCGTCAGCGTGCCCTTGCTGCCACGCGTTTCCATGTAGTCCTTGAGCCGCTCAGCTAGGTCGATGATGGCGTCGATGTCCTCCTCTTCCTCGAAGGGCAGCCCGACCATGATGTAGAGCCGGAAATTGCGGATGCCAGCCGAGAGGCCGAGGTCCATCGAGTGGAATAGGTGATGTTCCTCGATGCCCTTGTTGATGACGGCGCGCATGCGGTCGCTGCCGGCCTCCGGCGCCATCGTCAGGGTCTTGAGCCCCGACTCTGCCAGCGAGTCGACGAGCTCCTTCGTCACCGAGTCGGCGCGGAACGAGGCGACGGACATCGAGAGGCCCTCGCCGAGGATGTCCTTGCAGAGCGCGTCGATCTCCGGATAGTCGGAGATTGCGGCGCCCATGAGGCCGATGCGCTTGCGGTACTTGAGCGCCTCCTGCACCTCTTCGTTGATGACAGAAAGCGACCGGTTGCGCGGCTTGCGAAAGCAGTAGCCCGCCATGCAGAAGCGGCAGTGACGGCCGCAGCCACGCGCCGTCTCGATGAGGTAGAAGTTGAACTCCGTGTTGTCCGTGACGACGACCGTGTGCGCCGGATACGCGTCGAGGTCGTGCACCCACTGGCGCGAGACGGCCGCCGGCGCGCCAGAAAGCGGCTCGATGGCCGTCAGATGCCCCTCGTCATCGTAATGATGCGCGTAGAGCGAGGGCACGTAGACGCCCGGCACCTCCGCGAGCTTCTGCAGCAGCTCGTTGCGCGGGAGCCCCTCGCGCTTGGCTGCCTGGTAGGCATCCATCAGCGCGGGCATGATGACCTCGCCCTCGCCGATGATGAAGGCATCGAAGATGGCGGCGAGCGGCTCGGGGTTGAACGTCGGGCACGGGCCGCCCGCGACGAGGATGGGGTCTCGCTCGCCGCGCTCAGCGGCCTTTGCCTTGACCTTGCCCATCGAGAGGAGCTGCAGGATGTTGAAGTAGTCCATCTCGAACGAGACGGCAAAGCCCAGCACGTCGAAGTCGTAGAGTGGCGACTGCGTCTCCATGCTCATGATTGGCGTGCGCGTATTCACATAGCGCTCGACCTTCGTGCGTTCCGGCAGGAAGACGCGCTCACAGGCCGTGTCGCTGCGCTTGTTCAACAGGTCGTAGATGATGTGGAAGCCGAGATTCGACATGCCGACGAAGTAAGAATTGGGATAGACGAGGGCAAAGCGCGTCCTCGTGCCCACGGGATAGACGTAGTACCCCTGCTCCTCCTGCAGCTGCTTCTTGAGCTCCTGTTTCAATTCCCAATCCAAATCCAGATTCCTCCACTCATTTGTCCAGCTTGTCCGCCTTTTCCGTGTCTTTGTGGCTCTCCTGCTGTGCGCGCTGCTTGCGCTGCTGCATGTTCTGCAGTTCCTCGAGGAAGCTCGAGATGTCGGCGAACTTGCGGTAGACCGAGGCAAAGCGGATGTAGGCGACGTCGTCGAAGTCCTTGAGATGCTCCATGACGAGCCGGCCGATGTCCTGCGAGGAGATCTCGCGGTCCATCGTGTTGCGGATGTCGCGCTCGATCTCGTTGACGAGATTCAGGATGCGCTCCATGGAGATGTCGCGCTTGTCGCACGACCGGATGATGCCGTTGAGGATCTTGTCGCGCTTAAAGACCTCGCGGCGGCCATCGTGCTTGATGACCATGAGCGGGAGTTTCTCGACGACTTCATACGTTGTGAAGCGCTTGCCGCAGGCATTGCACTCGCGGCGCCGGCGGATCGTCATGCCGTCATCGGTCGCGCGCGAGTCGATGACGCGGCTGTCTTCGTGTTTACAATAAGGACATCGCATACTTACACCTTCTTTGCCGGTCTTGCCGGCCTCGTCTCTCTGCGCGGGCGCACGAGGCACTTCGGCCCGAAGCCGATGAGGTCCTCGCGATGGGCAAGGTGCAGGGCTTTCCGAACGATCTCATGATTCTTCGGCAGCCAGTACTGCATGAGTGCCCGCTGCATTCTCTTCTCTTCATAGCTCTTGGCCGAGTAGACCTTCTCGCCCGTCATCGGGTCTAGCCCCGTGTACCACATGCAGGTCGACAGCGTGCCCGGCGTCGGGATGAAGTCCTGCACCTGCTGCGGATGGTAGCCCATGTCGCGGATGAACTCCGCGAGCTCGACGGCGTCGCTGAGCTCCGAGCCCGGATGGCTCGACATGAAGTACGGCACGAGGTACTGCTTCTTGCCGAGGCGTTCGTTCATGCGGCGGAACTTCTCGACGAAGCGCAGGTAGACGGCGCGGTTCGACTTGCCCATGAGGCGCGTCACGCGGTCCGAGATGTGCTCCGGCGCAATCTTGAGCTGGCCGCTGACGTGGTACTTGCAGAGCTCGTAGAGGAAGTCGTCCTTGGCGAGCAACAGGTAGTCAAAGCGGATGCCGGAGCGCACGAAGACCTTCTTGACGCCCGGCAGACTGCGCAGCTCGCGCAGCAGCTTGATGTAGTCGCTGTGGTCGGCCACGAGCAGCTTGCACGGCTCCGGCGAGAGGCACGGCTTGCCGCGGCAGGTGCCGCGCTTGAGCTGGCCGTCACACGACATGCGGCGGAAATTGGCCGTCGGGCCGCCGACATCGTGGATGTAGCCCTTGAAGCCCTTCATATGTGTCAAGATCTTCGCCTCGCGGATGAGTGACGCATGGCTGCGGCGCTGGATGATGCGCCCCTCATGCGAGATGATCGCGCAGAAGTTGCAGCCGCCGAAGCAGCCGCGCTGCGAGACGAGGCTGAACTGGACTTCTTTGATGGCCGGCACGCCGCCCGCCTTCTCGTAGATGGGATGGTACGTGCGCATGTAGGGCAGCCCGTAGACCTCGTCCATCTGCTCTTCCGAGAGCGGCATGGCCGGTGGATTCTGCACGACACACCACTCATCATTCTGCTGCAGGAGCTTCCTGCCGCGGATTGGGTCCTGCTCGAGGTACTCGATCTTGAACGCCTCCGCGAAGGTCTTCTTGTCCTTGCGGACGGCCTCGAAGGAAGGCAGCTCGATGTAGTCCCAGGCGTAATCCTTGTTGGGCACGCGGTAGCAGGTGCCGTGGACATCCTGGATGTTCGCGACCTCGACGCCCTGCTGCAGGTCAGCGGCGATCTCGAGGATGGCGCGCTCGCCCATGCCGTAGATCAGCAGGTCGGCCTGGCTGTCGACGAGGATGGAGCGGCGGATGGCATTCGACCAGTAGTCGTAATGCGCCATGCGGCGCAGGCTCGCCTCGATGCCGCCGATGATGATTGGCACATCGGGATAGAGCTCGCGCAGGCGGTTGCAGTAGACGATTGTCGCGCGCTCCGGCCGATGGCCAGCCTGGCCCCCCGGCGAATACGCGTCCTCATGGCGGACTTTCTTGGCCGCCGTGAACTTGTTGAGCAGCGAATCCATGTTGCCCGCCGAGACGAGGAAGCCGAGCCGCGGCTTGCCGAGGCGGTCGAAGTCCTTCGTCGTGTGCCAGTCCGGCTGTGGGATGATGCCGACCTTGTAGCCGTGCTTCTCGAGCAGGCGGCAGATGATGGCCGGGCCAAAGCTCGGATGATCGACGTAGGCATCGCCCGAGATGAAGACGAAGTCGAGCTCGTGCCAGCCGCGCTCCTCCATGTCACGCCGGCAGATCGGTAAGAAGCCCTTCATCAGTTGCCGTCCTTCGTGAAGGTCTTATTGGCAACCTGGCCCGTCTTGCCGGCCGTGCCGAGGTCTTTGCCGTTGACCGAGAACGACACCGCACCGGCATCGCCCACGCGGACCGTGACCTTGTCCGTGCCCTTCCAGGTCTGGCTGTCACCCTTCTTGAGCGTGCCTTCATAGACGGTCTTGCCATCGGCCTTGACCTCGAGCCAGCAGTCGGCCGTGAAGGTCGCCGTGACCTCGACGCCGTCGTACGTCTTCGGTGCCGGTGCCTCAGTCTGCTGCGTCTGCTGCTGTGCAGCCGGCTTCTTGGCACTGTCGTCGCTTCCCGAGAGCGCATAGACGGCGCCGGCGAGTACGACGAGCACGACGGCCACGATGGCGATGAGCTTGCCATTCGAACGCTTCGGCTCATTGAAGTCCTGCGCCGTGAAGCGCGGTGCAGCTGGCTTGCTGGATAGCGCCTTCTTGGGCTGCTGCTTCGGCTGCGGCTTCACGGCAACCGTCTTCGGCTGGACCGGAGCCTTGCGCGGCGCTGCTTCCTGCTTCGGAGCGACCGGCTGCTCAGCAGGCTTCTCAGCCTTCTCAATCGTCTCAGCCTTTGCAGCTTTTTCGGCTTTCTCGACAGGCTTTGCGGCTGGCTGCACAGACGGTGCCGCCGACTTCTTTGCCTGCGGCTTCTCTGGAGCGGCCTTCGGGGCAGCCGGCTTCTGCTGTGCAGCAGGAGCTGCTCCCTTGTGGCGCTCTGCTGTGAACGCCTGCACGAGCGCATTGGCGTCGAGCTTCAGGAAGTTCGCATAGCTGCGGATGAAGCCCTTCGTGTAGACGTCGCCCGGCAGCTCGTCGTACTCGCCCTTCTCGATGTATTCAATGTAGAGGGCACGGATGCTCGTGCCCTTCTCGATATCCTTGTAGGTCAGACCTTGTTTTTCCCGCGCCTCGCGCAGTGTATCTCCTAACATCGTGATTCCTCCTTGAAATGATGTGCTTTGAGCACCTCATCTCATTATACATGATTGTTTTTCTGAAAACAAATTTATGTTGACAAAAAACACAGGCAAGCATCAGACTGCCTGCCTGCGGATATCGTGAACGGCCTGACGGAGGGCCTTGGCGAAGGCTTCGACCTCCTCTTCCGTCGTAAAGCGCCCGAGCGTCACGCGGATGGCTGTCGACGCCTGCTCAGGCGTCTGCCCCATCGCCATCAGGACGTGCGATGGCTCAAGCGACCCCGCACTGCAGGCGCTGCCCGCCGAAACAGCGAAGCTCATGAGGTCGAGCCGTATGAGCAGCGCCTCGTGGTCGACACCCTCAATGGCGATATTGAGATTGCCCGGCAGCCTGCCCGAGAGCGGGCCGTTGAGCTGCACGCCCGGAATCTCTCGGAGCCTCGCGAAGAGATGATCGCGCAGCGCCTGCAGGCGCGCGCTCTCCTCGCGAAGCTCTTCTGCTGCGATGGCGGCTGCCGCGCCGAGCCCGACGATGCCCGCCGTGTTCTCCGTGCCGGCCCGCAGGCCGCGCTCCTGTGCGCCGCCATAGATCAGCGGCGCGAGCTTGTGGCCGCGGCGCAGGTAGAGTGCACCGACGCCCTTGGGGCCGTAGAGCTTGTGCCCGGAGAGCGAGAGCGCATCGACCTGCCAGGCCTTGACCGAGACGGGGATGTGGCCGACGGCCTGCACAGCGTCCGTGTGGAAGAAGACACCGTGCTTGCGGCAGAGCGCACCGATGGCGGCAATCGGCTCGATGGTGCCGACCTCGTTGTTGGCCGTCATCACGGTGACGAGGAAGGTGTCAGGCCGCAGGGCCTCCTCGACCTGCTCGGGCCGGACGCGGCCCTCTGCGTCGACATCGAGGTACGTCACCTCGATACCCTGCGGCAATGCCTCGCAGGCATGCAGCACGGCATGGTGCTCGACCTTCGTCGTGATGATGTGGCCGCCGCCATGGCGCAGGGCCTCTTCCGCCAGCGAGCGGATGACCCAGTTGTCGCTCTCGCTGCCGCCGCTCGTGAAGAAGATCTTATCCGGCTCAGCATCGAGTAGAGCGGCGAGCTGGCGCCGCGCCTGGCTTACGGCCTGGCGCGCCGCGCGGCCGGCGGCATAGAGGCTCGAGGGATTGCCGAACTGCTCGCAGAAGTACGGCAGCATCTTCTGGACGACGCGCGCATCGACGGGCGTCGTCGCCGCGTAATCGAGATAGACCGGCTTCATCGCGCGCACCCCACCTTCTTCGCCTGTTCTGGATGGTCGGTGCAGAGGTCGTAGAGCGTGATGTGGTTGAGGACGTTGCTGATGCTGTCGCAGACCTTCTCCCAGACGCCGCGCGTCACGCAGGCACAGGCCCGGTCGCACGGCTGCTCCGCTGATTCGGCACTCGTCAGCAGGCAGTCGACGAGCGCGATCGGCCCTTCGACCGTCGTGATGATCTCGCCGATCGTGATCTCCTTCGGGTCGCGCGCGAGCATGTAGCCGCCCTGCGCGCCGCGCACGCTCTTGACGATGCCGGCCCGGCGCAGCGGTGCCATGAGCTGTTCGAGATAATTCTCCGAAAGTCCCTGGCTCGTCGCGATGCTCTTCAGGGACACAGCGCCCTCACCGTAGCGGAGTGCGAGCTCGTAGAGCGCCGTCACACTGTATCTTCCTTTCGTCGATATCTTCATGATGCACCTCATATCTAGAATGAAACGGAATCCCGAGTGAATCCCTAGGATTTATATATGACAATATAGCAGAAATACCCCCTGCTGTCAAAAGCGCTCGGGCCAGCACTTCCTGAGGTAGTCGTGCAGCACTTTCTCGCGGCCGATGTCCGTCGGCTCGTAGTAATGCGCCGTGCGGATCTTGTCGGGCAGGTAGGCCTGTTCCTTGAAATGGCCCGGATAGTCGTGCGGGTAGCAGTACGTCTGGCCGTGGCCGAGCGCTGCCGCGCCCTTGTAATGTGAGTCGCGCAAATGCTTCGGCACCGTGCCGCAGTCCTTCGTCCGCACATCCTTGAGCGCCGCATCGATGCCGAGGTAGGCCGCGTTGCTCTTCGGCGCCGAGGCGATGTAGGTCACGGCCTGCGCGAGCGTGATGCGCGCCTCCGGCATGCCGACGAACTGCACGGCCTCAGCCGCTGCCATCGCGAGCGGCAGCGCCATCGGGTCGGCATTGCCGACATCCTCCGACGCGCAGATGACGATGCGCCGCGCGATGAACTTGACGTCCTCGCCGGCCGCGAGCATGCGCGCGAGGTAGTGGAGCGCCGCGTCGGGGTCGCTACCGCGCATGCTCTTGATGAAGGCCGAGGCCGTATCGTAGTGGTTGTCGCCCGTCTTGTCGTAGCGCTGCACGCGCTCGCCCGTGATCTCCTCGAGCATGTCCAGGGTGACCGTGCCGCCCGTCGTCGGCAGCATCGCCGCCGCGCCCTCGAGCAGGTTGAGCGCCATGCGGGCATCGCCGCCCGCGATCTGCGCCATCGCCAGCAGCACCTCGTCCGGCACCTCGACGTGCTGGCCGCCGAGGCCGCGCTCCTCATCCCGGAGCGCCCGGCGCAGGACATCGACGAGCTGCGCGTCCGTCAGCTGGTAGAGCCGCACGATGCGCACGCGCGAGAGCAAGGCATGGTTGACCTCGAAGAAGGGATTCTCCGTCGTCGCGCCGATGAGGATGAGCCGGCCATCCTCGACGTAGGGCAGCAGCACATCCTGCTGGCTCTTGTTGAAGCGGTGAATCTCGTCGATGAAGACAATCGTGCGGCGCTGGTAGTAACGGCGCGCCTCATCCGCCTCCTTGACGATGCGCCGCAGGTCGCTGATGCCCGCCGAGACCGCATTGAGCTTCTCGAACGCGCTGTCCGTCATCGCGGCAATCATCTGCGCGAGCGTCGTCTTGCCCGTGCCCGGCGGGCCGTAGAAGATGATGGACGGAATCTGGTCCATCTCGATCATGCGGCGCAGGAAGTGGCCGCGCCCGACCGCCTCCTGCTGGCCGATGAATTCGTCGAAATTGCGCGGACGCATGCGGCGCGCGAGCGGCTCAAACGTCCGCATGGCGCCGCTGCCCGCAATGCTCCCCCCCTGCTTGCCGCCGCTCTTGCGGCGCGGGTCCGCGGGCGGCTCAGCAAAGAGATTCAAGCTCTCCTTATCGTTGTCCATGCACGTCACCGTCCCGTCGAACCGAAGCCGCCCCGGCGCACTTCGCCCTCGCCGGCCACATCGCCGTCGGCCGTCAGGTACTTCATGAAGATGCCCTGCGCGATGCGCTCGCCGCCCTCGATCTCCACGGGTTCCTTGCCGCGGTTCCAGAGCGCGATGAAGATGTGGCCCTCGTTCGCTTCATTATTATAATAATCCGCATCGACGATGCCCACGTGGTTGGCGAGCATGAGGCCGCGCTTGATGGCGAGGCTCGAGCGGATGTGGATGGTCAGCACCTCATCGCTCTGCATGTACGCCTTGAGTCCCGTCGGCACCATCGCCATCTGCCCCGGCTCGATGACGACCGTGCGCGCCGCCTGCAGGTCGTAGCCGGCGCTCGCCGCCGTCTTGCGCTGCGGCAGCTCGATGCCGCGGCCCTGATACTTCGATACGACCTCGAATCCCCTCGTCTTCATCTCATTCATCCTTTCGCTGATTGATCTTCTATATTGATATGGCACGCCTGCCAGATGACAAAAGGCCCTTCCCATCAGACGTGGAAGGACCTTCAAGAATCATGGTGTTTCAGGCATTCTCCGATTTCTTATCCGGATGATCGGCGCCAAACGTCCCTGCAATCGGGTGTGCCGGCGTGATTGTCGAGATGGCATGCTTGTAGACCATCTGTTGCTTGCCCATGACATCGAGCACGACTGTGAAATTATCAAAACCGCGCACATTGCCCTTGATCTGGAAACCATTGACCAGATGGATGGTCACGGGAACATTTTCCTTGCGGACCTGATTGAGGAAACTGTCCTGCAGATTGATCACCTTATTCGGCATAAAACTCCACCTTTCTCCTGTTCTCAATTTCTCGTTGGATCCAAGAATAGATCCAGCCGGGCTGCCGGCAAAGCGCACAGCAGTCCGCCAGATGATTGCTCATCTTTTATCTTAATTCGCTCATTCTTGCAAAAATCCTGCCATATCCGCCAAAATCATGCGCAAAAGTTCAGACTGCGTCTGATCTGCCGGCTCATACCAGTGGATGTAGGGCATCTTGCGGTACCAGGTCAGCTGGCGCTTAGCGAAATGGCGCGTGCCCACCTTGATGGCCTCCACGGCTTCCTCGCGCGTGATCTCACCAGCAAGATAGGCCGCCATCTCCTTGTAGCCGATACCCTTCATCGCGGGCATCTCGCGCGTGACGCCGCTTTTGAGCAGGCCGCGCACCTCCTGCTCGAGGCCCGCCGTCATCATGAGGTCGACGCGCTCGTTGATGCGCGCGTAGAGCGCTTCGCGCGGCCAGTGCAGGCCGATGACGAAGGCATCGTAGTAGAGGCGCGCCTGCATGTCCTCGGCCGTCTCGTCGAAGGTCTTCGCGCGCGAGATGGTCTCGCCGAAATGCGCGACTTCGAGCGCGCGGATCACGCGCCGCGGGTTCTTGAGGTCGACAGAGGCCGCCGCCACGGGGTCCTCCTGCCGGAGCAGTGCCGCGACCGCCTCGAGGCCTTCGTGCGCGGCGAGCTCCTTCATCTGCTGGCGGAAGGCTGCATGTTCCCCCGTCTCATTGAACTGGTAGTCCTCGAGCAGGGCCTTGATGTAGAGGCCCGTGCCGCCGGCGAGGATGGGCACCCTGCCCTGCGCGTTGAGGCAGTGGATGATGGCCTTGGCCTGCTGCTGGAAGAGCGGCACGCTGTAGGGCTCATCGGGATTGCAGATGTCGATGAGGTGATGCGCGACGCCCTGCCGCTCCGCCTCGGTCGGCTTGGCCGCGCCGATGTCGAAGCCGCGGTAGACGAGCATCGAGTCGCCGGACAGGATTTCCGTCTGGAGCGCCTTCGCGAGCTCAACGGAGAGCGCCGTCTTGCCCGAAGCCGTCGGCCCGAGGATGACGATGAGCTTCTCGCGCCTCGCCCTTGCGGATGATGCGGGTGACACAGGCTCCATCAGAGCACCCGTTTCCCGCCCGGCTCGACGATGTGGACTTCTGCGCGCGACATCGCCTCCGTGATCTCCTTGTAGTGGCGCACGTCCTGATTGATGATGGGCCACGTGTTGTAGTGGATCGGGATGACGTGGCGCACATTGAGAAGCTGTGCGGCGAGCGCGGCATCCTCGAGGCCCATCGTGTAGTTGTCGCCGATCGGCAGCAGCGCATAGTCGAGCGGATCCTTCTGACCGATGAGCTCCATGTCGCGGAACAGCGCCGTATCGCCGGCAAAGTAGACGACCTTGCCGCCCATGTAGACGACGAAGCCGCAGGCCACGCCGCCCGCGACGCCCGAGCTATGCTGCGCGAGCGTCATGCGGACCTTGCCGAACGGCAGCGTCAGCGAACCGCCGAGGTTCATCGGGTACTGCTTGAGTCCCGGCGCGCGCTCCTCGCAGAGCGCCAGCACCTCCGGGATCGCGACGATTGCCGCTCCCGTGCGCGCCGCGATCTCCGGCGCATCGCCGAGGTGGTCGCCATGCGCATGGCTGACGAGAATGTAGTCGCATTCCACATCCGCAGCCGCGATGGCGGCCTTCGGGTTGCCCGTCAGGAATGGGTCGAAGAGCACCTTATAAGTCCCGTCATCCAGCAGGAAACAGGAATGACTGTAGTAGGTAAACGTGAGCATCCGTTCCAACTCCTTTCAATCGTCTAATGTCTAGCATCATGTGCATTATCTTGCCCGCGCCCTGCGGGCATGCTATGCTTATATTGATTACAATGATTATAGCATACAAGTCTGATGAAATCGAGGTCTTACCATGAGCATATCCACGAACCGATCCACACCGAAGGAATCCGCTCTGTGCACGACGCATGCTCAGGCCAAGGCGGGCTGCCTGCAGCTGCCGCAGCTGTGCCTGCAGGGGCCGCTCGCCTGTTTCCAAGATGCCTGCCTGCTCGTCGTCGGCGGCCGCGCGCCTGAAGCAGCGTGGCTCCGCGAAGCAGCGAAGGGCCGCGAAGTCTGGGCCGTCGACCACGGGCTCGACGCCTGCCTCGCCGCCGGCATCCGGCCGCAGCGCCTGATCGGCGACGGCGACAGCACCGCGCCCGCCGCCTGGCAGCTCGCCAAAGAGCAGCACATCCCAATTGAGCAGTTCCCCGTCGAGAAAGACGACACGGACACGCAGCTAGCCTTGAAGCTCGCCCGCGAGGCTGGCTTCCCCGCCGCTATCGTCACAGGAGCATTCGGCGGACGCTTCGACCACGCGCTCTCAACCGTGACGAGCTGCGCCTTCGCGCCGCTGCCCTGCCTGCTTGCCGACGAGCGCGAATCCCTTGCCTTCGTGCACGGCGGCGAAACGCTAAGCTGTCGGCCCGCCAAGGCGCCAAAGGCCATCTCCCTGCTGCCCTTCACGCCGCGCTGCGAGGGCGTCAATCTCACGGGCATGCACTGGCCCCTCGCAGATGCCACGCTGGAAGCGCGCAATATGCGCGCCATCAGCAACGTGCTCGAGCCGGGCAGCACATCACTGACCCTCTCGCTTACAAGCGGCCTGCTCGGCCTCTACTTTGTCTGGCGCGAGTAAGCAGATGCTTCAGCTAAATGGCGCTGGCGCACGGCTTCGTAGAGCACGACAGCAGACGACACGCCGACATTCAGGGACTCCGCCTCACCGTACATCGGGATGTAGACCTTTTCTGCCGTCGCGAGCAATTCCTTTGAGACGCCGCCCCCCTCATTGCCGAACGCGATCAGCGAGCCCTTGCCAAAGTCCACGGCGAAGTGCGGCTTCGCCTGTTCGTCGAGCGCCGTCGCCAAGAGCTGGCAGCCCGTCGCCTGCGCAAAGACGGCGACTTCTTCCGCGCTGACGTCCGTCACGACGGACAGGTGAAAGAGCGAGCCCATCGTCGCGCGCACGGTCTTGTCGCTGAAGACATCGACTGAGCCCTTCGTCAGGATGACGCCGTCGGCGCCGACCGCATCGGCCGTGCGGATGATCGTGCCCGCATTGCCGGGATCCTGCACGCCGTCGAGCACGACGAGCAACGGTTTTCTTGCCGCAGCCTGCTGCAGATGTTCTGCCATCTGCGGCAGGCTTTTCTTCTGCTGCTCCGCGACGAGGAAGATGCCCTGCGGCGTATCCGTCGCGGCGACCTTCTTAGCTAGCGCCGCACCAATCTCATAGAGCGGGCACTTTGCCTGCAGCGCTTCGACGAGGGCCCTGCCGCGCTCCTTCTCCACGAGCTCTGCCGTGTAGAGGCCGAAGCGGATGGCCCAGCCCGACGCTGCCGCCATCTCTGAGAGGCGCACGCCCTCGATGCGGAACAGCCCTTCCTTCGCGCGGTGCTTGCGCAGGCGCAGGCTCTCCATGAGCTTGATCTTCTTGTTGGATGCACTGTCGATGAGCATAGGTCCTCCCCTATCTGAACTACTGAAATACTGAAAACGCTTAAACGAAAAGCCCGGCGGGAGCACCTTCGTGCCGCCCGTCGGGCCATAGAATCAAGAATTCACGAATTACTGATTCTCTTTTGCAACAGCTACGAGCTGAGCAAATGCCTTCTCATCGGAGATGGCGAGGTCAGCCAGCATCTTGCGGTTGACTTCAACGCCAGCCTTCGTCAGGCCGTTGATGAGCTTGCTGTAGGAGATACCGTTCGTACGTGCAGCAGCATTGATACGAGCGATCCAGAGGCGACGGAAGTTGCCCTTCTTCGCACGGCGGTCACGACGCGCGTAGTAGAGCGCCTTCATGACGGTCTCGTTTGCTTTCTTGAACTGTTTGCTCTTGGAACCCTTGTAGCCCTTTGCGAGCTTCAGGATCTTCTTATGACGTCTATGTGCAGTCACGCCGACTTTTACTCTTGGCATGTTCTTATCCTCCTAAATATCTATATCGATTGTCCCGCGGATCAGCCGTTCGGGAGCATGTTCTTGACGCGGCCAAAATCAGCGCCAGCTACGAGCGTAGCCTTGCGCAGGTTGCGCTTGCGTTTCGGAGACTTCTTCTCCAGGATGTGGCTCTTGAAAGCCTTGTTGCGTTTGAATTCACCGCTGCCCGTTACAGTAAAGCGTTTTGCGGCAGCTCTGCGAGTCTTAATTTTCGGCATTGCTATTTCCTCCCTTAGTCTGCGTCTTCTGCGACTTCTTTTTCGATGACTTCTGTACCTTCGGTGCAACGATCATCGTCATATTCTTACCCTCAAGTTTGGCGTTGCGCTCGATGGAGACAGCATCTCCAAGGGCGGCAGCCACACGCGAGAGAACTTCCTTGCCGAGCTCCGGATGCGAGAGTTCGCGACCGCGGAACATGATCGTGACCTTGACCTTGTTCCCTTCCTCGACAAAGCGAAGTGCGTTCTTCAGCTTGACATCGAAGTCATGCTGCTCAATATTCGGGCGAAGTTTGACCTCTTTGATGTTGATGACCTTCTGCTTCTTCTTGGCTTCCTTCTCCCGTTTCTGCTGTTCAAAGCGGTACTTGCCAAAATCCATGATGCGGCAAACCGGCGGCTTCGCCTTCGGCGCAACCTCGACAAGGTCGAGATGCTGCTCCTCTGCCATGCGCAGTGCTTCGCGCGTCGGCATGATGCCGAGCTGCTCACCCGTGGCGCTCGTCACGCGAACTTCGCGGATGTGGATCTGTTCGTTGATTCTTAACGATTCCCTGCTAATAGTGGAAACACCTCCTGATAATCCTGATACGTTATCACGTCTGCAACCTTATAATAGAGAAACAAAAAGGAGGCGGCACAAAGCCACCTCCATCAATTCATACTATAAACCCGGCTGACTGTTCATCATCAGGTGAGAAGCGGTGGCTCCTTCTTGTTGCGTACTCGATGAGTATAACACAGCACAGATACCGTGTCAACCCTCATCTTTCATTTTCTGCAAGCGAATCAGAATTTCTTTGCCTTCGTCGCGATCTGCTCCTGCAGGTAGGCGATGAAGTCTTCGACCTTCATCGTCTCGCTCTGCTGCTCGCCGTACTTGCGGACAGCGACCGTGCCATCTGCCATCTCCTGGTCGCCGACGACGAGGGAGTACGGCGTCTTGAGCATCTGGCTCTCGCGGATCTTCTTGCCGATCTTCTCGCTGCGGTCATCGACTTCGATGCGCAGGCCGAGGTCAAACATCTTCTTGCGCAGCTCATACGCGTAGTCTGCCTGCTTGTCCGTGATCGGCAGGATGCGTGCCTGCACCGGAGCGAGCCAGGTCGGGAAAGCGCCGGCATAGTTCTCGATGAGGATGCCAATGAAGCGCTCGATGGAGCCGTAGACGACGCGGTGCAGCATGATTGGGCGATGCTTCTCGCCGTCCTCGCCGACGTACGTCAGGTTGAACTTCTCCGGCATCTGCATGTCGTACTGGATCGTACCGCACTGCCACGTACGGCCGATTGAATCCTTGAGGTGGAAGTCGATCTTCGGGCCGTAGAACGCGCCGTCGCCCTCATTGACGATGTAGTCGAGGCCGCGGTGCTCGAGAGCCTTGCGCAGGCCGTTCGTCGCGAGTTCCCAGTCCTCATCCGTGCCCATGGAATCATCCGGGCGTGTCGAGAGCTCGGCGACATACGTCAGGCCGAACGTGTTGTAGACTTCATCGAAGAGGTCGATCGTGTGCTGGATCTCCTGCTCGACCTGATCCGGCGTGACGAAGAGATGCGCATCGTCCTGCGTGAAGTTGCGGACGCGGAACAGGCCGTGGAGCTCGCCCGACTTCTCATGGCGATGGACGAGGCCGAGCTCACCGAGGCGCAGCGGCAGGTCGCGGTAGCTGTGCTGCTTGGAGTTGTAGACGAGCATGCCGCCCGGGCAGTTCATCGGTTTGATGGCGTAGTCTTCACCGTCGATCTTCGTGAAGTACATGTTCTCTTTGTAGTGATCCCAGTGGCCGGACGTCTCCCAGAGCTGGCGGTTCAGGATGATCGGCGTCTTGATCTCCTGGTAGCCATAGCGGCGATGGACATCGCGCCAGTAGTTGATGAGCTCATTGCGGATGACCATGCCGTTCGGATGGAAGAACGGGAAGCCCGGGCCTTCCTCGTGCAGGCTGAAGAGGTCGAGCTGCTTGCCGAGCTTGCGGTGGTCGCGCTTCTTGGCCTCCTCGAGCATGTGAAGGTAGGCATCGAGGTCTGCCTGCTTCTCGAAGGCCGTGCCGTAGATGCGCTGCAGCATCTTGTTATGCTCATCGCCGCGCCAGTAAGCACCAGCAATGCTCATGAGCTTCAGGGCCTTGACCTTGCCCGTCGAGACGACGTGCGGGCCAGCGCAGAGGTCCGTGAACTCGCCCTGCGTGTACATCGTGATCTTCTCGCCTTCCGGCAGGTCGTTGATGAGCTCGACCTTGTAGGTCTCGCCCTTCTCCTCGAAGAACTTCAGAGCCTCTTCGCGGCTGACTTCCTTGCGCTCGAGCTTGAGGTTCTCCTTGACGATCTTCTTCATCTCTTTCTCGATGTCCGCGAGGTCAGCTTCCGTCAGCTGGCGGTCGATGTCGAAGTCATAGTAGAAGCCATTGTCGATGGCCGGTCCGATGGCCAGGCGCACATTCGCGTCCTTGTAGAGGCGCTTGACGGCCTGTGCGAGGATGTGGGAGGCCGTGTGGCGCAGGGCCCAGCGGCCGTCCTCATCGTCGAACGTCAGGAACTCAACCTTGCAGTCTTTATCGAGGACGGTCGTGAGGTCCTTCGTCTCGCCGTCCACCTTAGCAGCCAGCACCTTCTTGGCCAGGCTGTTGCTTACCTGTTTCACGAAATCCTGGATGCTGATGCCGGCTTCTGCCTCGCGCACTGCACCGTCTTTCATGGTGATCTTTAACATGATATGCCCTCCTTGAATCTAGGAAAATAAAAAAGCTCCGTCCCTATGAGGGACGAAGCTCTTGCATCGTGGTTCCACCCTGATTGCCGCTCTCCCATAGGCAGAGCAGCCACTCAGCATTTGATAACGGAGAATGTGCTCCGTCCCCGCTTACTCAGCGTTCAGCAGGGAAGCTTGAAAGGGGTAGCTCCGGTACACTCATGAAGCACTCTCAGCCATCGTGCTCCTCTCTGTAAGAGGTATCCTCCGCAGCCATGTCTTTCGCATCGCTTGTCGCTTGTGTCGATGGCTTTATTATATGAGCCTCTCCAGCCCTTGTCAACCCATTCTGCATTTTTCTTTTTTCATGGCTCCGTGCCTGCTCCAGTGCGCGCTCGAGCTGATGGCGGTCGACCTTGCCGCGGTCGTTGAGCGGCAGCGCGGGCAGGAAGACGATGCGATCCGGCACCTCTACAGGCAGAAGCGAGCGGCGCACGGCGCGGCGGATGTCCGCAGGAGAGGCCCCGCGCGCCGCGACGAGGAAGGCGGCCGCCCCGTCGCCGCGGCATTCCTCGTGCACAGGCAGCACGGCGGCATCCTCGACACCCAGCACGGCCTTGAGTAGGAGCTCGAGGCGCAGCGTGCTGATCTTGAAGCCGCCCTTGTTGATCCACGCCGCGCGCCGGCCGCCGAAGATCAACTCGCCGCGCGCATTGATTGCGCCCGTATCCTTGACCGAGAACGGCATGGTGACACCGCTGATGTGGTACGGCGTCGTGACGTAGATGAGGCCGTCCGCGCCGATCTCGACCGCAATGCCCGGGAACGGCCGGCCGAGGTTGCGGCTGTCGCGGTCGGGGTCATCGCAGATGGCATAGGTGATGTAGTTGAGCTCGCTGGCCCCGTAGTAGAGCAAGATCTCTGCCTGCGGGAATACCGCCTTGAGCCTGCGCAACATCGATGGCGTCAAGAGCTGCGAGCCCGTGAAGATGGTCCGCACGGTAGCGACTGACTCCTTCAGCACCTGCCCCAAGAGCTGCAGCTTCGACGGCACGAGGTAGATGCAGTCCACCGCATGGCGGCGCAGCAAAGCCTCCCAGAGATGGCAGCGCAGCAAGGCGCTCGTCACGACCGTACCGCCCTCATAGAGCACCGAGAGCAGCGTATTCGTATTGCCGGTGAAGCTCAGGCTGCCCTGCAGGAACAGGACGGTCGACTCACAGACATGGAAGACCTCATCCTGCACGGGGAAGAAGCCCGCCCAGCTCCGGTACGTGCGGTAGAGGACCTTCGGCGTGCCCGTCGAGCCCGAGCTCAGCACGCCGAGGATGTCCGGTTCCTCGTGCACCCGCTCCGCGAGCCCCGACGGCTCGAAGAGGGGCGCGCCTTCGCGCGAGCAGTGCCAGATGCCCTGCAGCCCGTTCTCTTTCAAGATGGACTGCACCTCCTCGGCAGAAAGGCCATGGTGCAGCAGGATGGGGCGTGCGCGCACGGCCTGCAGCGCGAGGAAAGCCGTGAACTGGTCGACAAACGTATCGGCCGCCACGAGAACATCGCCGCGGACGCCGAGCGCCATGGCCATGGCCGCCATGCCCGCGACGCGCCGCCAGAGCTCCGCATAGGTGAACGCGCGCTCATCCACGATCAGGGCCTGCTTCTGTGGCCGGCGCTGCGCCTGCCAATAGAGCAGCGCCGCATAGTCGCGCAGATTGGCCTTCTCACACTCGACTGCTCCCTGTTCCATCCTATTCATCCTGACTCCACTCCTCTTCTATCTCTCTGCTCAGCAACATTCCAGCAAGATTGCCTCGCCCATGCCGCCGGCACCAGCGATGGACAGGAGCCCTAAGCCGCCGCCCGCCTGCCGCAGCGATTGCAGCAAGTGCAGGGCTAGGACAGCGCCGGATGCGCCGTACGGATGACCGTAGGCCAGTGCCCCGCCGAGGCGGTTGTAGCGATCCAGATAATCGCCGTGCGCCCGCGCGAACAGCACATCGATGACGGCAAACGCCTCGTTGAACTCGATTGCCGCCAAGTCGTCATAGCGGAGCCCCTGCTGCGCGAGCAGGAAGTCCGCTGTGCGCATGGCGCCGCGCGGGCTCTCCTGCGGATTGCCGCCGCGCGAGGCCGCCGCCACCAGGCGGGCCAGTGGCTTCCACCTTTGGCGGCGCAGGAACGTGCCGCTGACGAGCAGCAGGAACGCCGCGCCGTCGTGAATCGCACAGGCATTGCCCGCATTGAGCAGCGTCCCCGGGCCAAAGTGCGGCGGCAACCGGTCGAGCAGGCGCTGCGTGAGATGCGGGCGGATTCCCGTATCGCGTGCGCACTCTGGCAGCGGCAGGACGACATCACCGAGCAAGCCTTCCCGCCAGGCCGCGGCTGCCATACGATGGCTGCGCAGCACAGCCGCATCGAGCTCCGCGCGCGTCACCGCTTCCTGCTGCATGACGCGCTCCGCTCCGCGCAGCATGGCATCTTCCGCCAGTTCACCGGGCGAGAACTGCGCCGTGCGATAGACACCGTCCGGCACGAGTGTGCGGCGCGGGTCGCGCGCATCGTAGACCCGCAAGGGCTGCAGCGAGGCGCTCTCCATGCCGCCGGCCAGGAAGCATTCTCCCTGACCGCTCGCGATCTTCGCCGCCGCCAGCGAGATGGCCGCCGCCGCAGAGGCGCACTGCATGTCGACCGTGCAGGACGGCACCTCTTCTGGCAGCCCCGCCCGCAGGGCCATGAGCCGCGCGATGTTGCCGCCCGTGCCCACCGCATTGCCCGCGAGCACGCCGGACAGCTCCACGCCCCCGAGCCCAAGACGCCGCAGCAAGGCGCGGATGACGCGCGCGCCGAGTTCCTCCGGCAGAACATGCGCGAGTGCCCCGCCGCGATGCGCGATGGGCGTGCGCAGCCCCGCTGCGATGAATACGTCTCTCATCGATTATGTGCCAGCGCTTCGTTGACCTTGACGCCGAGGAAAGCAGCCATCAGGCATTTGATGATATCGCCCGGGATGTAGGGCAGCACCGCCATGACAAGTGCCGCCTCGAGGCTGACGTCCATGATGAGCATCATCGAGATCAGGCCGCCGACATACGTCAGCGGGATACCGATGACGATGTCGACGAGCGCATAGCGCTTGAAGTTCGGTCTCGCCCCCTTGAGCGCGCTGATGATCGGGTAGACGACAAGCCAAGCAAAGATGTAGCCGCCCGTCGGTCCGAACAGCTTGCCGAAGCCGGCCGTGCCGCCGACAAAGACCGGCAGGCCGATGCAGCCGAGCAGGACGTAGAGGAAGAGCGCCAGGAACGTCTGCTTCGGCGGCAGCACGAAGGCCGTGACACCGAGTGCCAGCGTCAGCGCCGTGACCATGCCCGGCGTGAACGGCAGCGGGAAGGAGATATACGCCGTCACACAGCAGAACGCCACGCAGAGCGCTATCTTAGTCATATCCCTTGCTGTGATTGAAGAAGCCGACATTCGCGAATCCATAGTATTACCCCGTTTCCTAGATTTCTGATTTCTCTGTGCTGTACATGCCCCTTATTATAGGATAAGCGCATTTTATTGTCAACATCATCAACTTGCTTGGTTGACATATAGTACAGAGCAAGACACGGAGACTGCGTCCAGCGTTTATAGACGCTGCTGCACGGACAGCTCGATCGTCTCTCCGGCAAAGGATGCGCCGCGGAAGCGCAGCTCCGCACGGCGCACCGGCGCGATGCCCTGCAGCGCAGCTTCGAGGATGGCCAGCCCCGGCACAAGCGGCACAGGCCCCGCATGGAGCGCATTCGTGTCGCCGACGGACTGCACGAACGCATGGACCGACTCCGCCGAGAAACAGAGCGAGAGATGCGCAGGAGTCGGCGCACCATCCACGAGCAGCTTAAGGCTCCTGCTCCGTACCAGCCGTCCAGATGGCCGCGACGGTGCCGGACGCCCCAAGAGCATCGTTAGCGTCAGCCGCCCCGACTCGTCAAAGGCCATGACCTCCAGCAAGCCGTGGTGGTCGCGCAGGACGCGCATGCCTTTCCCTGCATCATGCTCACGCTCCCATACCGCCTTGGCAATCAATGCCCCCTCGTAACGCGGCCCCTTCAAGGATGCCGTCATGCGTGCCAGATCACGGAACATAAGTACTCCCCCTTTCTGCATCCCATTCTAGCGCACGGCACTTCGAAAAGGAAGGCACATTGCCCAAAAATTCCCGCTTTCCCTAGGGAAGTTCTAATCCAGATGCCTTAGAATGTCTTGCAATTGTACACAGCAAGATTGCTCTCACATATTCTTTTATTCTTCATCTCCATAGAAAGGATGACCGTCATGCCCTTATCCCTCAACAGTCTGGCCTACGAAATCCAGTACAGCGGGCCACACGTTCACCTCGCGGTCTTCATCATCTGCCAGATCATCGGCATCATTCTGCTGCACTACGTTTTCCGCATCATCACGTACCTGATCAATCGCTACACACAGCTGCCACAGGACATCCTCAAGCATCAGTTCATCAAGGCCATCTATCAGGCCTACCAGGAGGCCGAGATCAAACTGCTGGAGCGCACGCCCTGATAGGATTATAATAGATCATGTACAGCTACCAGTACATGATCACACAATCGAATCAGGAGGCGCATTATAATGTACGGTCAAAAGGAAAATATCTCACTCCCCAGCGGTCTTGCCAATCAGCTGAAACACCTCTACGGACCAGACGCACGCATTGTGGCACAGGCCCCCGTGGGAGGCGGCGACATCAACGAAGCCTATCACCTTGTATTGCAAGATGGCCGCGATCTCTTCCTCAAGGTACATGCAAACGTTGCAGCCGACTTCTTCACGGCAGAAGCCTCCGGCCTCGCCGCACTGAGGCAAGCCGGCCTGCCCGTACCCGAGGTACTCGGCTGCGGTCGCAACCACCTGCTGCTGAGCTACGTGAAGAGCGCCCGGAAAAGCCGCGACTATTGGCAGCAGCTCGGCTATGAGCTCGCCAAGCTCCACCATTCGGATCCCACGGCCTTCACTTGCGGGCACCGCTTCGGCTTCATGCAGGACAACTACGCTGGCTCCACACGTCAGCATAATCGCCCATCCGACAGCTGGATTGACTTCTTCCGCACGCAGCGCCTGCAGCCATTCCTCAAGCTCTGTTGGTCGTATTTCTCGTCTGACGAGAAGCACTTAGCCGAGCAGCTACTCGCACATCTGGAAGACCGCCTCATCGAACCCGACTTCCCGTCCCTGCTCCACGGCGATCTCTGGTGCGGCAACGTCATGACAGGACCAGACGGCTCCCCCGTCTTCATCGACCCGTCCGTGAGTGTCGGCTTCCGCGAAGTCGACATCGCCAAGACCGAGCTCTTCGGTGGCTTCACGGGCGAATTCTATGATGCCTACCAGGAAGCCTGCCCCCTGGACCCCGGCTATCCCGAGCGCCGCGACCTCTACAACCTCTACCCCCTGCTCAACCACCTTCACCTCTTCGGCAACGCCTACCACACCGCCGTCACCCGCATCCTGCGCCGCTACGCCTGATTCTCTCACAAACATCTGCAAAAAACAATTAAACAGCCAGTTCCGCTCGAATATCGCGAAACTGGCTATTTTATATCCTTCTATCAAGGATTCTTCTCGTTGAGTTCTTCAACCAAGTTAGCCGGCAGGATGATGCTCGTCATGCCGTAGGCGAATGGCGCAAGTTGGTAAGGCTGGTAAATCAGTGCAACCTGGCCATGACCTGCGAGGTAAAAATTGCCGCTCAGGGGTGTATCGGCATAATCCTGAAATAGCTGATACTTCGGGATTACCTTGCCGCTGCCACTGAACACTGACAGATTGTAGATGCGCCAAGCATCGTCCGAGCCGATTCGCACGAAGTCGCGGATGCTCGCGCGCTCGCCAGTATCTTTGCTATATGTGACACCGCGATAATGTGGCATGCCATGCGCCGCTCTGTGAGTATACGTCCAGACACAGAGGACTAGCGAAACGTAACTCTGCCCTTCATATTTTAGTTTGTACGACACCTGCAACTCGTCATAAGGGTAATTCAGCGCATTCTTCATATCCTCAATCTGATTGCGGATATCTGCATTGATCTTCGCCTCGACCGCTGCGTCATCCTTGAGATGCACGACAGGATACAGCGAATCCTGGCCCCCCGTCTTCACCACTTCCGATGAAATGCTCGCCGATGCCGTCGGACAAGCGGCAAATGCCGAAGATACCCCTACCACCGCAGCTACAAGCGTCATAGCCAAGAAAGAATGTCTCATCTCAATCCCTCTTCTCTCTAAAAATTCTAACCTTCTGTAAGATTAGAATTCGCTACGGTTTTATAGAAATCCTGCTCTCTCCTCGCCCCATACAAAAAAGCACTGCCAAGGCAGTGCTTTACAGATAGACGATGTTTTCCACAACACAAGTGATTACATATCCTCATCGTCCCGCTCCCGGATTTTGCAGAGGATCGCGTCGTGGCGGTCCCAGAAGCCAGTCTGCTTCGATGCGGCGGACCGGAGGCGCGGAAAGCGGGCGATGGTCTCCAGGATGCTGCGCTCGGCAAGGTTGAGGAAGCTCTCGTACGTCAGCTGCAGGAAACTTCTGCGGCTGCTGATGAGGCTTGCGCCGTGCTGGGTGTCGTAGGGCATGCCGGACACGAGCTCATCATAGGGCGGCTCGTCCGAAGCTTCATCATGCGGGAAGAATGGACTCATCGTGACCATGAGCTCCATACCGTCGATGGCGTCACCGAGCTCATTCCAGTCCTCTAAGTCATCGATATCCACTTCATCCGCCGCTTCCTCTGCTGGATTTTCTGCTTCATCTCCTGTGATTCCGTCATCCGGCGCATCGACGATACCGGGCTCATCCTCGCCCAGCCACTCAATCTGTATATCGTAGCAGACGTCGCCGATGCGCGCCTGGCCGAAGTACTCGCCGCCCGGTAGCACGGCCTGCCAGTCATGGAGCAGGCGCCAGCGCAGCTCCAAGAAATCCGCAAGCGGGAAGTGTGACCAGTCGACGCGCCCGGCTTCTGCCATCATCCTTTCTCCCCCGCTCATGGATTCTGATCCACGACGGCCTCTATGAGGATGGTCGTGACCTGCTTCTCCGGATTGACCGCCTTGAGGAAGGTCCACGTGCGCTTCGTCTCCTCGCGCGGCAGGCGGGCGGCCAGCAGGGTGTCATTCGTTAGCGAGAGGCGGTCAAAGGCCTGATTCGCAAAGAAAAGGTTGTTCTCATCGGCTTTGAGGCCGAGTGCCGTCAGCGTGCAGTCGAAGACGACGCGCAGCTTTTCCTGCTCAGCTGCATCGATGGCGCCGTGATGCGCGATGACGATGTTCGAGAGGCGGCCGACCTGATTCGCATTGATGATCATGACGGTGCTCGCGTCAATCCCGGCAAAGTACGAGATTTGACACTCCCCATGCCTAAAGGCAGGGGATTCTTGGTTCGACGACCATTGCGCCGCCTCCGAGGAATTGGCGTCTTACACGATCTCCCCAAGCGTGAATTCCCGTGTGCCCCACGGTATGTTCTATTTCCGTTCACGCAACTTTGGACTTGTCTTCCAAAGCCTTGCGCAGGATGTTCTTTGCGGCATTCACATCCCTGTCGTGATGGGTTCCGCACGCTGGGCAATCCCATTCGCGGACGCTCAAATCCTCTGTCAGTGGATTCTGATAGCCACAGGCGGAGCAAGTCTGACTTGACGGGTAGAAGGTATCGACTTTGAGCAGTTCGCCGCCGTGTCGTTCTGTCTTATACGACAGCTGACGGAAGAATTCGCTCCAGCTCACATCTGAGATTGACTTCGCGAGTTTATGATTCCGCAGCATTCCTTTGATGTTCAGATGTTCCACGGCTACTGTTTGGTTTTCACGAGCAAGCCGTGTCGATACCTTGTGAAGGAAATCCCTGCGGATATTTGCGATACGCTCATGAACGCGAGCAACA